>OJDR01000042.1_pt1 | contig 59708 bp, 37 predicted proteins | sample 1593081 | NCBI WGS metagenome assembly OJDR01 (sample SAMN05416873, study PRJEB24817) | seawater metagenome | isolation source: Sea water | place: Canada:Atlantic | collected 2013-11
CATTGAGCTAACCAATACTAATTACCCGTGAGGCTTAACCATACAACACCCAAGTAGTTTTGCTGATGAAGTGAACTGTGAAGTGAATTGTATGAAGTTTGACAAAAATTACCGAGAGGTAAGTGTAGGAATACACATCACGCATAAGCATTGTGTGAATAAGAGAAAACAAAACGTATTTATCATCACTGAGACAACGTCTCGTTGATACAGCTTTCAAGATTGTACCCTTTTTGTCTAGCGACAATAGCGACATGGCCCCACCTGATCCCATTCCGAACTCAGAAGTGAAACGTGTTAGCGCCGATGGTAGTGTGGGAGTTCCCATGTGAGAGTAGGACATTGCTAGGCTTCTTTTCAGAATACCCAGCTTATGCTGGGTTTTCGACCCTGTGGAGGGGTTCCCGAGTGGCCAAAGGGATCAGACTGTAAATCTGACGGCTCAGCCTTCGGTGGTTCGAATCCACCTCCCTCCACCATCATTCTTAAACCCGTAACGAAAGTTACGGGTTTTTTTTTGCTTTTTTAAAATGATCTCCTATCAAACACGTAAATTTATTAGCAAGTCAGGCATTATAGATTCATTGATTTATATTCATGAGTTACATATCAGATACAATTCTTCCCCTTTTCAGTATTGTTGTACGAAGATAAAAGGAGGAAAATCAATTCATAAGTAAAGTTTGTTTAGGTTAAGTAATTGTGATCTATATAAAATTTACGAATTCTGAATTAGGGAACGCCATCATGAAAGAAGTATTAATTATAGAAGATGATAACTTGGTGTCTCTTACTTTAAAAAGCCAACTTGAAAGTAAAGGCTTCGGGGTTACTCAGGTATTTAATGGTTCCGCGGCATTACGTAAAGTTATCAATACTTTTCCTGATCTAATTTTATTAGATATTGGCTTACCGGATATCAATGGCTACGACGTTTGTAAACAGCTTAGAGAGTTTTATCATCGTCCAATTATTTTTATTACTAGTTATGAAGATCCATTGGCTGAAATAAAATGCTTTGAAGTTGGCGCTGATGACTTCGTGTTAAAAACTTCACCTTTTGAAGTGCTCTATCAACGTATAAAACGCTTAGGGGTTCGGCCTAACAATTATCAACCCGATGATATTTTAGAGTTTGGAGAGCTTAAATTTATCCCTGCGTCGGCAGATTGTTTTTATCAACGAAAAGCCTTGGGTTTAACACAAGAAGAATATGAGTTGTTTTACTTTATTGCCACTAAACATAACAGTGTTGTCTCGAGGCAAATAATATTAAAGGTGTTGAAAGGTGCAGATTATGATGGTGTCGATCGTTCTATTGACATAAAAGTCGCGCGTATTCGAAATAAGCTAAAAGCGGTAGGTTTGCCTGCTAATGTCATTCAATCTGTGCGTTCTATCGGTTATCAGGTTTGCTTTTCGATAATTGATGAATCAGTTATTTTCTAATACTTTTAATAGCATAAGCTAGAAGTGGTTTTCTAGCTATCAAAACAAAGGTGAAATTTTATAAGCTATTTTTGCCATAAAATTCTAGCCAAAAGATGACAACAGTCTGAAAAAACATTACAGAATTACTGTGATATTCGGTTCCTGATTTTCCTGCCTTGAAGATAACATTCTAAACTCGCAGCTAAGCCCTTCGATCGCATCGTGGTTCATGCGCTAGAATCTTACTATCATTGCACTGAAGCTGTCTATACTGTATTCTGCACCGCCGTTTGACATTGGCTCAAACCCCCAGCGAGAAGAGTACATTCTATGAGTTTTACCGATTTAGGTTTATCTGCCCCAATTCAAAAAGCGATTGCGGAAAAAGGTTACGATACACCATCACCTATTCAGGCTAAGGCTATTCCTGCGGTACTTGCTGGTAAAGATGTTATGGCGGCCGCACAAACGGGCACGGGTAAAACAGCGGGCTTTACCTTACCTATCCTCGAGCTATTATCGAAGGGCGACAAAGTACGTCCCAATCAAGCTCGAACACTTATTATCACGCCAACACGTGAACTTGCCGCACAGATTGCGGAAAATGTCGAAATGTACGGTAAACATTTAGCATTAAATTCCACCGTGGTATTTGGTGGGGTTAAAATTAATCCGCAAATGGCACGCTTACGCCAAGGGGTTGATATTCTGGTTGCTACGCCAGGACGTTTGTTGGATTTATATAATCAAAACGCTGTTCGCTTTAGCCAATTAGAAATATTGGTTCTTGATGAAGCTGACAGAATGCTAGACATGGGTTTTCTTCGTGATATTAAGAAAATCCTATCTTTGTTACCCAAAAAGCGTCAAACCTTACTTTTTTCGGCGACATTTTCACCAGATATTCGCGAATTAGCTAAAGGCATCGTCAATGATCCGGTTGAAATTTCAATCAGCCCGAAAAATACCACGGCTGAAACGGTTGAACAATTAATCTATTCTGTTGATAAAAACAAGAAAGCACCATTACTAACACATCTGATCAAAACCAATAATTGGCAACAAGTTATTGTGTTTATGAAAACCAAGCATGGCGCAAATAAATTAACTAAGCAGCTCGACGCCGCAGGTATTAAAGCTGCAGCGATTCATGGTAATAAGAGTCAGGGTGCAAGAACAAAAGCATTGGCGCAATTTAAAGCAGGTGAAATTAACGTCTTAGTTGCTACGGATATTGCAGCCCGTGGTATTGATATTGATCAGTTACCGCAAGTGGTTAATTTTGAGTTGCCAAACGTGCCAGAAGATTATGTTCACCGTATTGGCCGTACAGGTCGTGCCGGCTCAACCGGACATGCAGTATCGTTAGTTTGCGCTGATGAAATGGATTTACTTAATGATGTTGAGCATGTCATACAAACACATTTACCGCGCGAAATTGTTGTTGGTTTTGAACCTGTACACGCGTTACCTGATTCGCGTAAGCTTAGACCATTAAAAGCAAAGCGTCCGAAAAAAGCAAAAGTTGAACATAAAGATGGTCAACGTTCTGGTGATAATGCTCGTGGACACAAACCACCAAGTAAAAATAAACGTCATACAGGTAACAGTACAAGCAGTAACCCATACGGTAATAGCGAAAGTAACAATAGCAGCAGACGCCGTATAACCCCAACGGCTAATAAATAGACCTAAGTTAAGGTGCTTGTAGTTATACAGCAGGCACTTATAGTCATTTGCTGTAATTATTGCTGTGCTAGTAATTTATCCAGATTGTTAGCAAAGGCTTGGCGGTCTGCTTGGCTAATCGGTGGTGCTCCGCCGGTATCAATGCCGCTAGAGCGCAGTGTGTCCATAAAATCACGCATATTAAGCCGTTGACGAATATTACTTTCAGTGTAAAGCTCTCCTCTAGGGTTAAGCGCTAAGCAGCCTTTTGCGACGACCTCAGCAGCTAAAGGAATATCTGCTGTTATTACTAAATCGTTTGGCTTTGCGCGTTTAACGATCTCATTATCGGCAACATCAAAGCCTGCGCTCACTTGTACGAAGCTGATCACTTTAGATGGCGGTATTTTTAAATAGTGATTTGCTAGTAAAGTTGTTGTCGTTTGTGTGCGTTCTGCGGCTCTAAACAAGATGTCTTTAATGACAACGGGACAAGCATCGGCATCAACCCAAATTTTCATGGTTATCCTTTAAATTTTTACTATGACTAAACTGGTGGTAATGTACATTTAAACAAGCGCTATTGTAAGCTTTGTTAAATGCCAATTTGACGGTAATTTCACTAATAGATAGGAAGCAGCATGAGCAAACCACAACGCGATATCACTTTACGATTTTTAGCTGAACCTCAGGATGTAAATTTTGGTGGCAAAGTTCATGGTGGTGCGGTAATGAAATGGATTGATTTAGCTGCGTACGCTTGCGCGGCTGGCTGGAGTGGTCGCTATTGTGTTACAGCTTACGCCGGTGGTATTCGTTTTATTGCCCCGATCCACGTAGGTAGCTTAGTTGAGGTTGAGGCAAAAGTTATTTATACCGGTAACTCTTCAATGCACATTGCATTAGAAGTTAATGCCTGTGATCCTAAATCGTTAAACCGCCGACTAACAACACATTGCATTGTTATCATGGTGGCGGTTGACCAAAATGGTCAGTCAGAAACTATTCCAAAATGGATTCCGGAGAGTGAAGAAGATATCAAACAGCATGAAAGCGCGAAAAAGTTAATGGAAATGCGCAAACAAATCGGCGAAGAGATGCAAATTTTTGTAGAATAGTATTCGATTTATCAATAAACATCATCAGGAAATCACGTGTTAGAGCCAGAAAAAATTAAACAATTATTGCAGATGGACGATGCACAACGAGCCGTTTACTTCGTCAAAGAGGCTGTAAGCCAGAATGAACTGTGGATTTTAACCGATGAACACGGTTGTGTGATGCTAAACACAGAAGAAGAAGACTGTGTGCCGGTTTGGCCGAACAAAGAGTTTGCCCAAGCTTGGGTGACTGATGAATGGCAAAATTGCCAACCAGAAGCCATCTCCTTAAATAAATGGTTTAGTCGTTGGACCCACGGCCTAGCAGATGATGAACTCGCTATTGTGGTATTTCCAAGTCAGGATGATCAAGGGCTTGTTTATTACCCAGACGAACTTGAGCATGAACTCAAACAACACCAGCATTCGATCAATAAGCGATAGATAATCATGAGTTTTTCTTCATTAGCATTAGACAAGTCACTTACTGATGCCGTTAAAGCCTTGGGCTATGAGCAACCAACACCTATTCAGCAACAAGCCATTCCTGCGATTTTAGCTAATAAAGATATTATGGCTGGAGCACAAACCGGTACCGGTAAAACCGCGGCTTTTGCTTTACCTATACTTCAGCGTTTGGGTGAAAATATTCCAGCCCAAAGACCCATTCGAGCCTTAGTATTAACACCAACCCGTGAACTTGCTCAGCAAGTGTATAAAAGCTTTGTTAGCTATGCAGAAAATACCGAGCTTAATATTGCTGTTGCCTATGGCGGAGTCAGTATTAAGCCGCAAATTGAAGCGATAGAGAAAGGTGCTGATGTATTAATTGCTACGCCCGGGCGATTATTGGATCATATTATTAATGGCAGTGTATTGTTGATTCATCTTGAAACCATTGTTTTTGATGAAGCTGATCGAATGTTAGATATGGGCTTTAAGGATGAGATCGATCGCATTCTTAATAGGTTACCACCAAAGCGCCAGACCTTACTGTTTTCAGCCACGTTCGATGATGCTATTTTTAAACTCAGTAAAACCTTACTTAACGACCCTGAGCTTATTGAAGTCAGCGAGCGTAATACTGCTGCCGCGCAAGTGGAACAAATTGTTTATACCGTTGATAGTGACCGAAAACGTGAATTAACTTCATTCTTGATTGGCTCGAAAAACTGGCAACAGGTGCTTATTTTTACCCGTACCAAACAAGGGGCAGATGAGCTTGCGAAAGAAATGTCAAAAGATGGCATTAAAACCCAATCTATACATGGTGATAAATCACAAGGGGCGCGAGATAAAGCCTTAGCTGAGTTTAAAGCTGGAAAAACGCGAGCGTTAGTGGCTACTGATGTTGCAGCTCGTGGCATCGATATTCATGATCTACGTTATGTGATTAATTATGAATTGCCTTATATTGCTGAAGATTACATTCATCGTATTGGCCGCACAGGCCGTGCGGGTAATGAAGGTTTGGCTATCTCATTAATGAGTCCGTCTGAAGCCTGGTTACTAGAAGCAGTAGAAAAAGTTTTAGATAGCCGCTTAATGCAGCAATGGTTGCCGGGCTATGAGCCTGATTTAACTAAAACCGACGCACCGGCACGTAAAAACACCCTAGGGCGACAAAAAAAGCATGGTCGTCAACAAGCCTTTGGTGATAAGAATAAAACTAAGCCTAATAATAAACATCGTCGCCGTTAATCTAAGTGTAGTAAAACTAAATGTTGTAAAAAATGAAGAATGCCGAACTTGTTAGAGTTCGGCATTCTTCTTTATAACATAAGCAGATACCTAGGCTTATATGGCTGATATTAGAATAATAACGCTTGTGCAGTTGCCGTAACGTTAAAAACCTTAAAGGCTAAATAAATAGGCGACTAGTTCATTGTATTCGGCAAAGAAGTTATTACGGTCGAGTGATTTACTATCAATTAAATATTTACCATTTACGACCATAGCCGGGACGCTAGTGAGGTAACGCTTTTCAGATAAATCATCTTGTATTTTCTTTTCTTTTTTTGCCTGACCGATCACCGAAAAGTTTTTCATGCCTTGATCAAACTTTTTGCCATCACCACCACTAAGTACAAAAATATTACGAATGTCTTTTTCATCAGTAATTGTTGCTTTATCGGTTTGTAGATATTTGAAGACAGCAGAAGAAAATTGTTTATCAATAGCAGTTTTCTCTGCAATAATTAATGCCTTACTCAACATAAATTGAATATCTGCTGATGTGTGTCCCATAAAATCGACATGCACTTTGTTAAACTTAGCTTGCTTAGGCATAACCTTTTTGAAACCATCAAGGTAAGGTTCATAAGCGCGACAAGTTGGGCAGTAGTAAGAAAAGTATTCCGTCAATTCAGGTGCTGAGGTTTTCTTTTCTGCAACTACACTGTAGTGCTTTCCTTCTTTGAAAGTTGTCGAAAAACTACTAAAACTGACACTCAGTAATAGCGTAATTGTGAATGTAGCAATGAGATTTATGACTTTTTTCATACTTATCCTTAATAAATAGCTTTAATGAAATGCTATAGGCTTTTTCTAAGAGGTGAATAATACGAAAAAGTAGACCAATATTAATCCTAAATGTTCATTAGTAAATGTAAAAATTAATGTCAGTAGGCGGTTATTGTTAGCGCATAAAATGAAAGTTTTCTTTGAGAATATCGTATGCGATTTTAAAACTTTACGGGAGCTTTAAAAGTAAAGTAGCGAGAAAGGTACTTAGAGCCTAAGGTATGGAAAGCATGCATAATAATAACATTAGGCATACTCTAACTTTGTGTATTATTAATAAGAATCGAGTTGTCTAATCTGAACTAATATCATTCAATGTACTTCAAGCATATTATCTATTGTGCAAATATCAGCGGAACTGTATAAATTGTAACGATTATTAAATAAACTAAATTATTATCGGTAATTATTTATGGCGCTATAGTAGGGTTTGGTTCTTCACTAAAAATACGATAAGTGTTTCTACCTGCCTCTTTTGCTTCATATAAAGCTTTATCGGCATTATTCATTAATAAGTCATAATCAAAGTTAGCATCGTATGGATGAAGAGCGACACCAATGCTAACTTCAATTGATAATTGATCCTTACCATAAGATATCGATGTAGGGATTAAGGCTGCTATTCTCTTCAGCGTTTTCTTAATAGCTTCAATACTATCTGGACCGTAAAGTATTACCGAAAATTCATCTCCACCTAGTCGTGCGACTAAATCAGTTTCTCTAAATATTATCAATAAGTTACTTGCAACAGCCTTTAAAATTAAATCACCAGCGGCATGGCCATATTCGTCATTGATTGGTTTGAATTTATCAAGGTCAAGCGACAATAAAGCGATCAATTTTTTTTCACGTTTAGCTAAATTCACCATTTCATGTAGCGAATCCTCAAATTTATTTCTATTAGCTAAGCCAGTTAGAGGATCTGTTAGGGCTAAACGAGTGATTTTTTCTTCTGCTAATTGCCGCTTAATTTCATTATCTTTAAATATTTTTAACGACTTATGCATACGTCCTAACTCTGTATGGTCATCCTCGAAGCGCACTTTAATCGGATCAATTTCTACATCAAGTTCACCTTGAGACATTTTACGCATGACACGTGAGAGGTTTTTTACCGGTCTGATGACTTTAGATGAAAATACCCAAAAAATAAATAATCCAATGAGTATAGTTAAGCTGATAACAATAAAAGCATTAAGTTGTTCTTTTTTATAGACATCTTGTATTAAAAAACCCAATAATTCAGACTTGCTTTCTATTTGATAAATAATATCTTGATCAATCGTTCTTAAGCCTCTCAAGGCATACGCATCACTTATTTTTACTTTTGCATCAATAGCTTCTGGTATTAGTTCCTGTTCAATCCCCTTATCGATGATATCAATATTATTTTTATACTTAGTTAATACAGAAATAATATCCTCCAGCGCGGTTTTTTCACTAACAGTAGGTTTTAGCTGTTTATACTCATCAACTAAATTCTCAATATTTGCTATCGACCTCAAAGCATTGGCTTTATATATAACGTCTTGACGTAATATATAATTTTTAAAATTGTGGATCATTCCGCCATAACCAAATTCTGCATATAGGGCAGAGGCTAATACAGGCTTATTTTTTCTATTCGCAAAATAGGGATGTTCAGCAATAATTTCGTCTTTTAATAAAGATAAACCACGTAATGCTAAGTCGTCATTTATTTTTACCAGATCATCGATTTCTGTGCTGGTCTTTTTTGCCGTTATACTGCCTCTAATCTTCAAAATTCCCTTTTGGTAATTATCGAGCATAGTTTGAATATCAGTTAATACTAATTTTTCCGTTGATGAAGTGCTCAAGGCAAGATACTGTTTAACTATTCCCTGCGCCGCTCCCATTGAGCGTTCAACTTTCAAAAAATGCTCAAAATCTTTCCGTAATATATAATTTTTAAAATTGTGGATCATGCCACCATAACCCAACACTTGGTATAAGGAGTTAACTAAGCGTGCTTTTTCATTATTTTGTGATCTAAATGCACTCCAAGATTTTTGAATTTCATTTACTTGTTGTGTTACGCGTATTGATGAAAAACCATGAATGAAAGCAATCGCACTTAGTGCAATTAAAATAATAAATGAAAGTTTACGAAGTGATAGATGATCCATGATTTTCTGTGTTGCCTAATCTTTTAGTTTGCGGACTTCTCAGATTTCACTAGATGTTATCTAGAGTATAAAAATGGGCTTTCTCAAATGTAACATGTTAAACAACGGTTGTATGTGAATGATATTTTTAGAATGTATCGCTGCTTCGTAAGTCGTATTAACTTGAATTCGAGTATATTAATCTAGTTAGCCAGTGTAAATTCATCAGATCACTGTTTGTGTCAGTGATAAAGTGTTTTAGTTTAAATATCAGTTTGTTACGATACATGTTCACCAGTATAACTAAGTCTATTACTTTGCTCAACTGCTTTGATTCTCAATTTTTAAGTATATCGTTTGTGAACTTACACCGTAACTTATTGAGTGTCTAATAAAGCCTGTGAAGTCCACAATTTGGTTGTAGAGCCTGTAGTTTGCTCGCTTAGCAGATGGTATTATTCAGCATGCACCATTACATTTTGGTAAAAATCAGCAGAATAAAGCCATTAAAACGCCAGATAAAACAATTAATTTCATTGCTGCTTTTTTATGGCATCATCTTCAATATGCTATCTCTCAGTATTAAGTAACTGTGTTATGAAACTTACAATTACCGCTTTTATCTTTTTAGTGTTTGCTTGTTTTACGGCTTCGGCAAGTGAAGTCGTCACTACCGCTGTATCACTTACCGATCATTGGGTTGGCTATGCAGCACTGGCTATCTTTGTTGTTGCCTATATCTTTGTCATTTTCGAAGAGCAAGTAAATGTACGAAAATCAAAACCTGTATTGCTAGCTGCAGGTGTTATTTGGCTACTCATTGCTGCTGTTTATCAACAAATGGGCGATGATCATTCCGCTGAAATTGCTATTAGACATAATTTTTTAGAATACGCTGAGCTATTTTTCTTTTTGCTGGTTGCGATGACGTATATCAACTCTATGCTTGAACGTCAGGTTTTTGATGCTTTACGAGATAAACTGATCGTTAAAGGTTTTAGTTATCGAGCGCTATTTTGGCTAACAGGAATATTGGCATTTTTTATTTCGCCGGTCGCAGATAACCTAACAACGGCACTGATAATGTGTGCCGTTATATTAGCGGTTGGTAAAGGGCAGCAAAAGTTTATTGCTATTGGGTGTGTCAATATTGTTATTGCCGCGAATGCCGGTGGTGTATTTAGTCCCTTTGGTGATATTACAACGCTGATGGTCTGGCAAAAAGGTATAATAGAATTTGATGCTTTTTTTAAGTTGTTTTTGCCATCGTTAGTTAATTATTTGGTACCGGCACTTATCATGCAATTTGCGCTACCTGCGGGCAAGCCTGCCGCAATATCCACAACGCCAGTGCAAGTTAGAAGAGGCGGCTTAGTCATCGTGGGCCTATTTTTGTTAACCATTATTACCGCCGTTAGTTTTCATAACTTTCTTCACCTACCGCCGGTATTTGGCATGATGACAGGACTGGCATATTTGAAATTTTATGCTTATTACTTGCGGGTATACAGTAATACCCATATTGACAAATCAGATTTACCCACCAGTCACGAAGTAGAAGATGACTTTGATATTTTTGATAAAATAGCTAAAGCGGAATGGGATACCCTGTTCTTTTTCTATGGCGTGATTTTAGCCGTTGGTGGCCTCGGTTTTATTGGCTATTTGACCTTAACATCAACTTTTATCTACGGTGAATTAGGAGCAACAACAGCAAACATTCTAGTCGGTTTATTATCGGCAGTGGTGGATAATATTCCGGTGATGTTTGCGGTGTTATCTATGCAACCCGATATGAGTCAATTGCAATGGTTGTTAGTGACGTTAACAGCAGGTGTAGGTGGTAGTTTATTGTCTATTGGTTCTGCCGCGGGTGTTGCCCTTATGGGGCAAGCTCGCGGGCAATACACCTTTTTTAGTCACCTTAAATGGACGCCTGTTATCGCGTTAGGTTATTTTGCTAGTATTGGCGTGCATTTTTGGATTAATAGTTAAGGTTGTCAACACTCGCTGAGCGCACACTTCGGCTATTAAGTTAAGAACCAAGTTTGCGAGCTTAGGGGTTTTCTTCTGCGCGAAATATCGTCATTGGTAGTTTCGTCAATACTCTGGCGTATATCCTCATTAACCGTAGCCCATAAATAATAGCTATGCTCCGTAATGCCACCAACAATTTTAGAGCAATTAACTTGATTAACTTTGTTATGCAACTGCAAAGGCCTAGCACAGCCGTTGTGGCCTAATCTATCGATATTGCCCTTGGTGTAGTCTGATATATACATCGCCAAGTCACCATTATTGTAATACACAGTCACCTGTCGAGCTAAACGGTGCAAGTTAACCATCGGCTGTTCTTGTTCAAAAATGTTGTCATCAACATCAGGCGCGCACATAAATATATGTTGGAATAGCTGCGGTAAATGCTTTTGATTATTAAGTTCAATTAACGATGTAAGCGCATGTTGTAAAACATAATTGCCCATTGAGTGGCAGAGCAAATGCAATTGCTGACCACACTCTTGTAATGTCGGTTCGTTATGTTTAGGCCTAAGGGTCATAAGAAAGTCACGTAGTTTTAGAAATCCGCGAGCTACCGCTAGGCTGGAGTCTTCAGCATCACTGCGATCAGACAAGTAGGCTTTATTTTTTACCATTTTGCCATCTGATGGCCAAGTAAATAGAAAGACATTGGTATCTTTTAAATCGTCATGATCAGATGAGTGGCGATTTAGCATAAGTTCTAATGCCATAGCAGAGGCTACGGCTTCAAACCAATCAACGTTAAATCCGTGAATGAAAACAACTAAATCACGTTTTGTTTCCATCTGTTTTTTTAGTTCATTGAATGCAGTGGTCGAAGCTAGTTCGGCATTTGAAGTTTCAGTCGGGTTCTCGGGTTCTTTAAAAGCAGAAATTAGATGCTTCTTTCTTAACTTTTTCTCAATATAACTTGATAATCCCTCACCATCACCAATGCGGCCATCTACTTGATTATTGAGGAAGTGCTTAACTTTATTAATACCGACTTCGACCGCTACTCGACCAAATCGTAAATTATTAGAGCGATCGGAGCTGAAATCCTGACCATAGCTTTCTGGCGCCCAACGTTGACCAATATGATTTCTGTTGGTGGCGTAGTAGAGTGTTAATGTGATCATATGAACATCCTGTAGATATAGAAAAATTCTCTACGATAATTGTAGCTAAGTATTGTTTGCTAACAAGCGAGTTGGGCGTTTATCGTGATGCTATACGTTGGAATATTTTTTTGATCAAACTGGCTTGCGCTTGTTGCAGTGCTACATCGTCATAATCAGTAGTTAAAATTTTAATGCGCATCGAGTATGTCGCGCCATGCCCCCACGGCCACCAAATAATAGCGATAGCTGGCGTTTCATCGCTAGCTGGCCGAGTAAAAATTAATTGTTCTTTAGTTAGTAACGCCAATTCGCCTAATTCGTCTTTAAGGTTTTTGGGTGCCTTTTTTATATTCTTTCTATGCCATTCTTGCGGAAATAGTTGACGTAGTATGGTTAAAATACGATCTTTTTTTTCCCATGAAAATTCAGCAAGTAAAGCCGACTGCCTCTCTTCCCAGCGCCAAGTAAGTTCATCACCTAGTGGTGTGGTGACTGCGTTGAATATAGTGTCTTGTTGTTGATTATTATGTGACACAAACATCCCTTATTAGTTAGTTGAATTTAAACGGTTTTATTCAACCATATTAACACTTTATTTGTGCTTGTTAAGACTTGTCTATGACTTTTTTGAGATTAAATTTATCAATACACTTTTTACAAATGCATGATTTTCCTGATAACTTTGGTGGTACTTGGCTCAATAACTCGCGTTTAATATCACTACTAACGCACCAGCAGGGTGCACTTTCATTGACACCACACAGGTTGCTGCCTTGGCATAGCGGGCATTGAGTTTGATCAATCGTAGTTTGCATAGGGTCGGCCTTGGTAAATGATGTACCATTTCGTGTTATTGTCGATTATTACACAATTGATAACAGCTAAAATACGCGAAGCGTGTTTTTCTGGTATTTGATAGTTTTATTTTATCATAGACTCTGCATAGCTATTCATTAACCGAGCTGCCCTCGCGAATGATACTGTTTCCATTTCAGTCGTTGTTATATTTTATCAATAACTTTATCGGTAACACTTAGGAAGGTAAGATGAAAACAAAAAAACTCAATGGGTTTGCTAACGTATTATTATTGAGTGGTTTGCCTACTTTGATGAATATCAGTTACGCGCTTGAAGCTAAGCACAGCCATGTTGCCCCCAAAATTGATGGTGTAATGGATACGTTGTGGCAAGCAGCACCATGGCAACCACTCAATCAGCATATTTTGGGGGAAATGCCGAGTAAGGAAGATTTTTCAGGTCGCTTTAAAGTGATATGGGATGAAAATAAAATTTACCTTCTGGCTGAAATTCAAGACGATATCCTGTTTGATAGTCACCCAAATCCATTAGATGCTTATTGGGATGATGATTGTTTAGAGATTTTTATTGATGAAGACAGATCGGGTGGCGAGCATCAATTCAATTTTAATGCTTTTGCTTACCATATCGCGCTAGATAACCAAGTAGTTGATATTGGTTATAAGACCAAGGACGGGCAGGCTGACTTTATGCTACTTAACGAACATTTAACCAGTGCATGGCGTCGTCAGGTTAACCCACCTCATAAGCTTATTTGGGAAGTGGCTTTAGATGTTTACGATGACAGTTTTGCTTACCTAACTACCCAAGAGGGTATTAAAAAATTTAACGACGCGAAGCCAGTTACATTAACGGCTAATAAAGAACTTGGCTTTATGCTCGCTTATTGCGATAACGATGGTAGCGAAAGCCGAGAAAATTTTATCGGCTCGGTGGCGATTAAACCTAAAAATGGTGATAAAAATTTGGGCTATAAAGATGCGGGTGTTTTTGCGCAGTTAACTTTGGTTGAGCATTTACATTGATAGTCTAAATTCTTCAATTTTTGCTCCAATTACATTTTCTGCTCCACCAGATGATACAAGCATGTTTTCAACGTCTGTGTCATCAAGAACAAGAATCAATTTTTGATGGACCATCCATTGTTCTCTAATAGTGTGTAAACAACCAGCAGAGTCTCCGCCTTTTCTAGAAAAAATTATCCCAAATAGACCCGCGCCATGAGGCTTCAAGTAATTTGAAATTTGAAGGATGTCATTCTTCTTCACTTTTCTAGAATAATTTTTTGCATCTACAATAACATAGTCTGCTGAGTATTTTTCTCGCAGAAAAGACCAGAAACCATCCGTTGCATAATTTGGGACAATGAAATCTCTCCGGTTGGATTTGGTAAAGTCACTATTCTCCTGAATTGGCTTATCAAGAGGCGGGCAGAACAGTTCTTCTATAATTTCTCCGACTAGGCTCTGATAAACGTAGCAATCTTCTCGGCCTGGCTTACAATTCTTAAGTTTGTCTAGTACCTCCTGATCTCGAGAGATTTTCTTTTCACCAGAAATAGCAGTTAAAAGCATTTTAAAATAGCTACTATCGGCTTGCTGAATAGCCACTTTATAGTTTTTAACGATGTAGTCTGCATCCCAGACTTCAATGCCATGAGACTCTACACTTTCCCGAATTTCATTCGGTAATCTTCCTGGTATAGCCAATATCTTTTTGCATTTTCCAATAAGTTTTTCGTATTCTAAAATTTGTTCGATTATTTTTGAGCTATGACTTCTAGTTATAGCCTTATTAGATTTACATTCTATAAGGACTATTTCTTTCTGCTTATTTTCAATGAGAATGTCAGCCCTTGCTCTTCTCGATTCTCCAATAATTGCTTCGAGCTGGATTTTCTGGCTCGAATCAGATGTTTTAAGCACTTGATAAAGGAAGTTAACGAATTCTATTTCTTTAGGTCCCATATCCATGTAGCGATGGCAGTTTGGGCATAGAAGGAGAAAGTTGTCCTGAGTCATACTGCCACCTTGATGAAGTGGCATTATTGAAGCTAATTCAAGAGGAATTTTTTCTCCTGATATGGAACACATAGCGCATGTATTGTTGTGCTTATCAACAATACTCTTTCGCATCGCTACCGAAGGGGATCTTCTTCTATTTGTTACTTGTTCCATACGTTATTCTTAATTTCTATTTGTGCTTTAAAAGCTTATTATGAATGATTTCCAGTAACATTCAACATAAAATATATCAGTATTATCTTTATTATCAATGCATTAAGGTGCAATGATTATTTCGTTTAACCTAAACAACAAAATATTTATTTAAGCTAAGTTGTAATTACTAATTGATTGTATACTTGTTTGAACTTCAAATACGCATCTTGACCCTAAGTACTTAAATCCGCTACTGTTACTGGCAATTATCTTTATGCGAATGCAGGAACATTATGGTTAATGTTGATGTGCTACAAACAATCGCCGCAGCCCCAAATGAAGTGAGTAAAATATTACTCGATCATCAAAATGCAGGGCAATTTTTTGATGCCAAGTTTTCTATTGCGAAAACAGCAGATGAAGGTGAAGTTCTTGGTGGCAAAGGCGCTATTCGTCATGTAAACGTAGTCGGTGTCAAATTCTCTGAGCAAATATTGATCGCCGATGACAACCACATTCGCTACGCCATTGTCGGTGACCGACCGCTGCGTGGTCATCAAGGTAATATCTATCTTGAGAAGAAAAGTACTTCGTCAACATTGGTTCGCTATACTATTGTTTGTGAAGCTCCTACATGGTTACCTGATAAATTAGTTGAGTTTTTACTGGCGCAGGCAATGAAAAAAGCCTTGGTTAAAATCAACAAACATTTTTTAGCGCTGGCGAATTAAGAGAACGTTTGCAATGAAAACATCCTACCTACTGGCTATTGATCAAGGCACAACAAGTAGTCGAGCCATTATTTTTAATGCTACTGGTGAGTTAATTGCTAGTGCCAGTGAAGAGTTTGAACAAATATTTCCTGCTGATGGTTGGGTTGAGCACAAACCAAAGGAAATTTGGCAAACTACGCTTTCAAGCTGTCGAAAAGTGCTAGCAAAAAGCGCTTTGCAGGCTGAAGATATTCTGGCTATTGGCATTACCAATCAGCGTGAAACCACCTTAGTTTGGGATAAAGTTACCGGTGAAGCCATTTATAACGCCATTGTTTGGCAAGATCGGCGTAGCGCTGAACGTTGTAAAAACCTACAGAAAAATGCTGAAATTGTTGAGCAAGTAAGAGCGAAAACAGGGCTGCTAATTGACCCGTATTTCTCAGCCAGTAAAATTGAATGGCTATTAGATAATGTAACGGGTGCACGCGCAAAAGCTGAGGCAGGAGAGTTATGTTTTGGCACCGTGGATACTTTCTTGCTTTGGCATTTAACCGGCGGTAAAGAATTTACGACTGATGCCACTAATGCCTCTCGTACCATGTTGTTTAATATCATTGATAATTGTTGGGATGAAGAGCTATTAGCGCTATTTAATATTCCTAAAACCATACTGCCAGAAGTAAAAAACAGTGCTGATGACTTTGGTGTTACTGCCGTAGAGCATTTTGGCCAGCCAATCGCGATTAGCGCGATGATTGGCGACCAGCAAGCGGCGTTAGTTGGTCAAGCTTGTTTTACAAAAGGCATGATGAAAAGTACCTATGGTACCGGTTGCTTTGTTATGGTGAATACCGGTAAGCAAGTCCAGTATTCGCAACATAAAATGCTAACCACCATTGCTTATCGCTTGGCGGGAGAAATAACTTACGCGCTTGAGGGGAGTATTTTTATGGCTGGCGCTACCATGCAATGGATACGCGATGGCATTAAATTGATTGATAATGTTGAGCAAAGCCAAGCGGTTGCACAGTCAATGACGGCGGAAAATCATGTTTACCTTGTGCCGGCTTTTACCGGTTTAGGCGCGCCACATTGGCAGCCAGATGCCCGTGGCGCAATTATCGGCTTAACGCGAGATTCTGGCATAAAAGAAATAGTTACCGCAGCTTTAGCTTCTGTGGCCTATCAAACCCGTGATTTATTAGAGGCATTGCAGCAAGATGGTATCGATACCACGCAACTGCGGGTTGATGGTGGCATGGTGGTTAATGATTGGCTGTTACAGTTTCTTAGCGATATTTTAAATTTGGTTATTGAGCGTCCGAAAGTCACTGAAACTACCGCGCTAGGTGCTGCACTTCTCGCCGGCTTACAGCAAGGCATGTTTGAAAATGTTGAACAGGCGGCTGAATATTGGCAAGTTGAACGTCAATTCTCTCCTCAAATGAGTGCTGCAAGTTGTGCGCGTCATTATCAAGGTTGGTTAGCTGCTTTAGAGAAAGTTCTCGATTAATGCTCAATGCTTTAAGTACATTAGTTAACTGTATAAATAAACAGTTTAAAGTGCTAAGCTATCAATAAGTTCAACAGCCTTTGTACTCTAGATAAGTCAATATTTTGAAATTATATATCGCCGAAAAACCCAGTTTAGGCAGAGCAATTGCTGCCGCATTGCCGAAGCCACAAAAAAATCATCAAGGTTATATTGCACTGGCTAATGGTGACGTCGTGAGTTGGTGTATCGGTCATATCCTTGAACAAGCTAATCCTGAAAATTACGATCCGGCCTTTAAAAAGTGGCAGATGGCGCATTTACCGATTGTACCTGAACAATGGCAACTAAAACCTAAAGCTCAAACACGTGCACAACTTACCGTATTACGAAAACTGGTAAAGCAAGCCGATGAAATTATTCATGCCGGCGATCCTGATCGTGAAGGTCAATTACTGGTTGATGAAGTGATTGATTTTTTTAAAGTGCCCGCGAAGAAAAAGCAAAATATTAAACGTTTATTAATTAGCGATTTAAATTTGCCAGCAGTGCAAAGGTCGTTAGCTAATTTACAAAGTAATCAATTGTTTATGCCATTGTCTATTTCAGCCTTAGCACGTTCAAGAGCTGATTGGTTATACGGTATTAATCTCACTCGCGCTTATACCTTACAAGGGCAAAAAGCCGGATTTAATAGTGTGCTATCGGTCGGTCGTGTGCAAACGCCGGTACTAGGTTTAGTGGTGCGTCGCCAACAAGAAATAGCTAACTTTGTTGCGAAAAATTTTTATGAGGTGCATGCGCATTTACAAAGTAATAACCAAGAACAGTTTATTGCTAAATGGCAGCCGAGCGAGGCATGTCAGCCTCATATGGATGATGAAGGTCGGGTGCTTAATCGTGCGTTAGCTGAGAATGTTGTCAGTCGTATTGAAAATCAAACGGCTGAAATCAGCTCGGTCGATGAGCAAAAAAAGCAACAAGCGGCTCCCTTACCTTATAGCCTTTCGGCTTTGCAAATCGATGCCGCAAAAATATATTCCTTGAACGCTAAGTTGGTATTGGATGTGTGTCAGGCGTTATATGAAAAACATAAACTGATCACTTATCCTCGCTCAGATTGTCGCTATTTACCAACAGAACACCACGCACAGGCTAAGGGCATAATTACTATGTTAGCTGGCGCCAACGAAAACTATGCGGCGTTTGCTCAAGGCGCCAATAGCTCGCTAAAAAGTAAAGCGTGGAATAATGCCAAAGTTACTGCTCATCATGCGATTATTCCAACAGAAAAATCGGCGGCGAAGTTGTCGTTAAATCCATTTGAAAAAAAGATTTATTTTCTGATTGTTCGGCAGTACTTGGCGCAATTTTATCCTGCCTATCAATATAATCAAACTCGGGTAGAGGTATTGATAGCGGGTGGAAAATTTTTAGCCAATGCTAAAAGCCCGATAGCGCAAGGTTGGAAGCTGTTATTTCAGCGCACTAAAAATAAGCCTGACAATTCGATTCAAGATAATGACGACAAGCTAAGCCATCAGCTATTACCTAAGCTAATCGCCGGTGAGAAAATACACTGTAATCATGGCGAATTAATGAGTCGCATGACACAAGCGCCTAAGCATTTTACCGATGCAAGTTTATTAAGTGCTATGACTGGCATTGCTCGATTTGTTAGTGATAGCGAGATAAAAAAACTGTTAAGAGAAAATGACGGTTTAGGCACCGAAGCTACACGTGCGGGGATTATCGATTTACTCTTTAAACGTGATTACTTACAACGACAAGGCAAGAGCATTCATGCCACAGTAGTAGGTACCTCGCTAATCAATGCCCTACCTATTACCGCTACTATGCCCGACATGACAGCACATTGGGAAGCGACACTGACCAATATTAGTGAGAAAAAGAGCCGTTACGAGCATTTAATTAACCCACTAACCGCGACTATAACTGAGATGATTAAGCAGTCAGAGCAACAATCTTTTGCAGAACTGCCTAAGGTAGCATTTAAGCGTAAAGCCAAAACTAAAAAGCCCTTTGCTCGGAAAAAAACCACGATAAAATAATGCCGCTTTTTATGCTAAATATAATTAAAAAAAATACTTTAGCTAACTTACTGTTAGTAGTGATTAATTCCCTGTTTTATTTACTTACCATTTGGTCAACGGTTAAAAAACCTTCATTTTTCTTTAACAATAATTTAACATTCATACTTCAGAATGCCGCTAGGTAATTTTGCATAATAATAATATTGGGAGTGTGTGTGGTGAGTATTTTTTTGCGGAAAAATTTCAGCAGTATTAAGTCAAGTCTAGCTAGTAAGGCGGTGTTTACTATTTTTACCGGTAGCGTGCTAGCTTCATCAATGGCTAATGCGGATGAAATATGGAGTGAAAACTTCGATGCTGTAAGCATCGATGGTAAAGGAGCAGTTTTCGATCAAATAGACCTCAGTAATGTAACCAAGTGGTCAATTGATGTAAGTTCAGCGCAACTGACCGCAACATCAGATTGGTTTAAAGTTAAAAGCGGTAAATTTGAAGGACGAGATTTAGATGGCACAGCCATTTGGCAGTCAGAAGCTATCGACATTAGCAGCTTTTCCGATATAAATTTATCGGTAAATGCCGCTGAAAATGGCAGTCATGAAGGTACTGATTTTCTTGATGTAGCTTATGCTATTGATGGTAGCGCATTTATTACCATCGAGAATTGGCAAGGTAAGGGCAGTGCGTCAAATACCTTAGTTGATGATTTTACTAGTGAAACAGTTACCGCAGCTATTGCCGCAGGTAATTCGCTCGTTATTCGTATTAGTATGAAAAACAATGCCGGTTCTGAATACATCACTTTTGACAATGTTCTCGTCACAGGTAATAACGGTGGTACTGAGCCACCGGTTGATCCGCCTATTGACCCTCCTATTGATCCACCAGTAGAGCCGCCTGTGGGCGATACCATTACTGGAGCTTGTTTCAATTGTCCTGATTTAACCAAAGTGGCCATGGCCAGCGATTTCGATGACAGTATTTATTATGCCGATGTCAATGCCGCTTTAGCCAACCAAGCGACAGCAGCTAACTTACGTAGTGCAATTAACGGCGCAATTAGCATTAACCATAACGTGCTGACTTACTCAGAAGTTTGGACTGCACTAACGCAAACAGATGAAGACCCGCTCAACAGTGATAATGTTATTTTATTGTACCGAGGCCTTTCATTAGCGAAATTCTCAAACGGTAGTGGTACGCAGTCTTCGAATCCAGATAACTGGAATCGTGAGCATGTTTGGGCAAAAAGCCACGGCTTTCCAAGTTCAAGTGCTTCAGCATATACCGATATACATCACTTAAGACCTACTGATATTTCAGTTAATTCATCGCGTGGTAATTTAGATTTTGACTACAGCGATAATGCCTTATCAGAAGCGCCGCAAAATCGTGTTGATGGTAACTCGTTTGAGCCGCGTGATGCGGTTAAAGGTGATGTTGCTCGTATGACCTTCTATATGGACGTGCGTTATGAAGGTGCTGATCCACAAACGCCAGATTTAACCTTAGTTGATATGCTAACTAGCACAGGCCAGCCTCGCTTAGGTAAACTATGTGCTTTACTTGCTTGGCACGTTGCCGACCCTGTTGACAGTTACGAGCAAGAGCGCAACAACCGTATTTATGAATTTCAAGGTAACCGTAACCCGTTTATAGATCATCCTGAATGGGTAACACAAGTATTTACTGATGCCTGTGACGGAACAACACCACCGGATCCGGTTGACCCGCCTGTAGATCCCATTGACCCAGTTGACCCACCGGTTGATCCGGTCGACCCTACACCGCCATCAAGCAGTTCAGCGTTATTTATTTCAGAATATATTGAAGGCAGCAGCTACAACAAAGCGGTTGAAATATTCAACCCAACCAATACCACAGTATCGTTATCAGGTTATCAGCTTAAACTTTATGGTAATGGCAATACCGAGCCAACCGTAACGACGGATTTATCCGGTGAAATATTAGCTAATGACGTTGTCGTGCTTGGCTCAACGCAAATAACTGGAGATAGTGCGTTAAAACCATTGGTAGACATGGCTGTTAGCGCCGTTAATTTCAATGGCGATGACTATTTTGAATTAGTAAAAGATGGCGAATTAGTTGATTCTTTTGGCGTTAAAGGCGAAAGAACTAGTTGGGCAGCTAATACTACTTTAGTGAGAAAGCCTACGGTAGCTAGTGGTGATAAAAATGTTAGCGATGCTTTCGTTGTTGCTAATGAGTGGGATAGCTATCCGTCAAATACTTTTAGCTTTTTAGGTTCGCACAGCTTTGATGGCACCGTAGTTGACCCAGGTCCTGATCCTGAACCAACATTAATCGGCCAGTGTGGTGATAGTGCTGAGCTTATTAGTGCTATTCAAGGTAGCCGTGATGCTTCGCCATTCGTTGGCGAAAATAAAATTGTTGAAGGCGTTGTAACTTCGGTTGTCGACAGTTTGTCAGGTTTCTTCATTCAGGAAGAAGCGGCTGATACAGATGCCAATCCAGCAACATCTGAAGCTATTTTTGTTTATTTAAATGGTAAAGGCGCGGCGCCAACTGAAGGCACAAGGGTACGTGCTAAAGGTGACGTAAAAGAGTTTTATAATCGCACACAATTATCACTTAGTGAAAGTGTTGTTGAGTGTGGTGCAGGCGAAGCCATTGCTGCAATCAATGTCACTATGCCAGTGACTAGTTTAAATGACTGGGAAGCATTAGAGGGGATGAAAGTCGCTTTTGAACAGACGTTGCAAGTATCTGATAGTTATGATCTCGCGCAGTATGGTCAGTTAACCTTGTCATATGGTCGATTAATGATCCCAACCAATGTGTACACGCCTGGCTCAAGCCAAGCAATTGCATTGGCTGATAGAAACTCACGAAATGCGATTGTGATTGATGATAAAAATAACAGTCAGTACCCAGAGTTTATTCCTTTTCCAAATGAAGGTTTAAGCTATAACAGTACCGTACGTTTAGGTGATAGCGTTGAAAACGTAAGCGGTATTTTAGATTACAGTTACAGTGCCTATCGTATTTTACCCATTACAATGCCAACATTTAGCACGACAAATATCCGTGAGTCATCGCCGACTATTGGCTCGACAAGCGAAATCAAAGTTGCGAGTTTTAACGTCCTAAATTACTTTAATGGTGATGGTCAAGGTGGTGGTTTTCCAACCTCGCGTGGCGCAGATTCATTTGAAGAGTTTACGCGTCAAAGCAATAAAGTGGCTGCAGCGATTGCCGAAATTAACGCTGATGTTGTTGGCTTAATGGAAATCGAGAATGATGGTTATGATGAGCTTTCTGCGATTGCTGATTTAACTGACAAGTTAAACAGTCTAATGGGTGCTAATACCTACCAATATATCAGCATTGATGCTACGCAATTAGGCGGCGACGCTATTGCTGTCGGTCTACTTTATAAACCTAGTACAGTAACGCTTGTTGGCAATACTATGACCACGAATGAGGCGCCATTTGACTTTGGTAATCGTCAACCGTTAGTACAGTCGTTTAGCTCTAATGCTAGTGGTGAAAACTTTACGGTAGCGGTTAACCATTTTAAATCAAAAGGCAGTTGTAGTAGCGCTTCTGGGAACAATGCTGACCAAGGCGATGGTCAAGCTTGTTGGAATGAGCTAAGAACACAAGCGGCAACAAAACTCGTTACTTGGTTGGCTTCAAAACCCACCAGCATTGAAACCGACCACATCTTAATTATTGGTGACTTAAATGCTTATGGTAAAGAAGATCCTATCGAAACTATTACGGCTAGCGGTTACCGTAATTTAATTGCTGAAAAAGTAGGGCGTGGTGCTTACTCTTATGGATTCGGTGGTGAAGTTGGCTATCTAGACCATATGTTAGCAACTAATGAACTGACTGCGTTAGTTGATGCTGTTGATGAATGGCATATCAATGCCGATGAACCCCGTGCTTTTGATTACAACATGGAGAAAAAGTCGGCAGGGCAGTTAACGTCTTACTATGGTAGCGATGCTTATCGTGCTTCGGACCATGACCCAGTTATTGTTTCGTTTACTTTTGCTGTTGACGAAGTATTAATCGGTGATTTTGATAACGATGCTGATATTGATATGGCTGATATTAGACTATTTATGAACAGATTAAGAGCCGGCGAGAGTTTTGATTTAAGTTATGACTTTAGTGGTGATGGGATCGTCAATGCGCTTGATGCGCGTTTACTTATACAACGTTGTACTCGCTACCGTTGTGCACTGTAATTGCAAAATTAATTATAAAAACAGGAAAAAAAATGAAAAAATTATTGATACTTTTAACGCTATGGTGTGCAACTATTACAGCGAACGCTGCGTTGATAACGATTGATGTTGAAGACAAAGCTTATGACATTAATGACACACTCACTGCTGATATATACATTTCAGAGCTTGAAAATAACTTTGGAGCGCAAGAATTAATTTCATTGTTTTCATTTGACTTGATCTTTAATGAGAATTTGTTAGATGTTGATAACGTCATTTTTGGTGACAAACTTGATGTTGATAGCTTCGGAGACCCAAGTGTTAGAACAGATACCTTTACTGCTGGCCAACCTTTCACATTAGGTGAAGCTGCATCAGCATTTTTTACTGATTTAGAGTTTGCTCAAATTGGGTTCACTAACTTTTTACTTGTTTCTGTTGATTTTACCGTAAAAGGTGCTGGTTTAGCTGAATTTTCATTGAACAATGCTGAGGTTTATGACGACTTTACTTTTCTGCTAAGTTCGATTTCAACGCAAGGCGATCGTGCACAACTTGGTAGTCAAGTTAGTGTGCCAGAGCCAAGTTCAATGGCGATTTTTGCACTAGCATTGTTAATGATAATGCGTTTAACAAGAAAAGCACAACACTAACGCGTGTAACTGAATTATACCTACTAGCCTGAAGCTTTATCTTAGCATTCACTAGTAGGTATATCTTTTTGAAAAATAAATATTTTACCTACCGCAATCCATAACTTTAGTTCTTTTAAAAATATAGGTAAGCTAATAGTAATTATAATAAGCTGATTTCCGCTCAGTGAAGCTTAATAGCTTTGATGTAGTTTTTTAAAATTTAATTGGTTAATCGCTTAATGTGTCTTACGAATAAGGAAATCAGCATGATGCTACGCGGCATTATTACTACTTTTATTGGCTTTTTTTGCCTATCTATATCAGCTTTTGCGCAAACAGACAGTATTGGGCCTAGTGTTCAGCAACTACTCGCCAAGCGTGCAATGGCGACCAAATTATTCTCGAGTAGTGCGGTTGTTTTAAGCCGTCGTGGAGAGGTATTTATTGATAAAAATGGTTTTGAAAAAAGTCATTTTTATAATGCCATTTATATTGTTGATGAAAGTGCGGTTAAGGATTACTCAAAGTTGATCAGTCAATTCAATTCTTATTATCAGGAAAAGCAAATCGACTTTGCCCGGGTTATAACGCCGGAAGGCAAAGTTATCGAGATGCAAGAAGATGCGATAATTCTGGTGTCGAGTAGTAACGATGATTACTTTGACGAAGGTAAGCAATATGAATTTGCACTACCGCAGTTGAAAGCCGGTAGTATTATCGAATACCAGGCAACTACGCAACAAATTAAGCCCTACATAGACAAAGAATGGTTCTCTAGTATCAATTTTCATTTTGTGAAATATCTACCGAATATTAATTGGTTAAGAATAGATCCCGTATTGGAAACCATTAATCGCATTACAGTGCCAAAAGAAACTGAGATTTCGATTGTTAATTATAATATTGATATTACGCCAAAAATCACCAAAACCAAGCTGCATAGTACTTATACTTGGCAAACAAGCAATCAACCGGAAGTAGTATTAGAAATAGAAATGCCGAGTTTAGATGATATTTTGCCATCAGTTCATCTATCAACGATCAACGAATGGAGTACAGTTAATCATTGGTTTAATGAACTATATTTACCGACGCAAAAATCAGATCAAGCTATTACCGCATTAGCGGCCACTATTTTTCGTCCTGAGATGAGCGACGAAGAGAAAATTAAAGCGGTTTTTAATTACATGCAAAAAAATGTCCGTTACATAGGAGCACATGTTAATCGTGGTGGTTATCAACCCCATTTAGCGAGTGAAGTGCTAAGTCAAGCGTATGGCGATTGTAAAGACCAAACCGTACTGATAATTGCCTTATTAAAGCAAGCTGATATTCAAGCGTATCCGGCGATGATCAACACTTATCCAGGGGCAAAGTTTGATGATGGCTTACCTATGCTAAATTTTGATCATATGATCACTTACGTTAAAACTAAAACCGATACTTATTGGCTTGATACCAGTGGCCAAACAGGTACGTTTCCAGGCATAAGTCTTAACTTAGAAGCGAAAAAATCGTTTGTCGTTAACGAAAAAGCAGGCGAAATTGTCCAGTTGCCAGCCACAACCAGTGCCGAAAATATTGCCACAGTGAATATTGATTTCTCTTTAGATAAAACCATATTAAATACTCAGGTTTCATTAGATTTAGTCGGGCATGTTGAAACAAACTTGCGTAATTATATGCAGTTTTCGCCAAATGCTTTAGCCGCGGCAGAGCAAATAATGTCGCCATTGTTATTCAATAAACGTATTAGTAAATTTGAAAACTCAGACCCGATAGATATTACGCAGCCGTTTACCTTATCAGCCAGTTTTAATGAAATCGCTGAAATTACTTCAGACATTGACAGTTTCAGATATAGCTACGATTTTAGCGCGATACTCAGTGTTTTTACGTCTCTAAGTAACCTTGACCCCGTTGCAAATCGAAAGTTTGATTTTGCTATTTTACAGCCTATTACCGTGGTTATAAATTCATACTATCCACAGCCTTGGCCTGATGCGAAAGTTGGCTATAGTCAACCTGCCCAAAATATTGCCAATGAGTATTTTGAATTAACTCATCAGGTCGAAGAAAAAAGCGACGGAGTTTATCTAACCTCAAGGTTTGTTTTACCTAAACAGGTAGTCAAAGTTACGCAATATGCCGACTTTTACCAACAAGTTGATGAATTTGCCAGTCACTCACAAAGTTTAATCATTTATCAAAAACCGTTGCAATCCAGTGGTGCCGTTAGTGTCGCTAGTACTGATCTCATAGGTAAAATTCAATTGTCCAAAAGCCTATTGGAAAAGTCCCAATTTGTTGAAGCGCTAGTAGCAATTCAAGAGGTTGTTGCTTCAGATAAAAATAATGCAGAAGCGCAATATTTATTGGGCTTAGCGTTAGGTTTTACTGGTGAAGACCTCCAGTCTGAACAGGCGTTTGAGCGTGCCGAGCAACTTGGCTATCAGTTTTAGGAGCGCAGTGATGAAAATTTTTTACAGCAGTTTTTTAATCTTATTATTAAGTGCATGTGCAAGTACGAAAAAAGAAGCTTCAACAAGTTTGCCTATGGCTGAATCTAACGCGTCTCAGCTGGCAAGTAAGGCCGCTAGATATCCAAAAGATACGGTGGCATTAACTCAGTTAGCGGCATTGCATTTACAACAATATGAAGCGAATAAAAACTTATATTATATCAATCAAGTTATTGCTTCGTATGATGAGTTGTTAAAACGCCAGCCTTATAATCATGATGTGCTATTACAGTTTTATCGGCTGAACCTTTTTAAAGGTTTAGCTACCCATCATTATGATATCGCGCACTGGCAAGCGTTTTATCAACAACAGCCTTTTCTACAAACTATTGATATTGCCCCGCCTTCCTATATGGAATTATTATTAGCTCCTCAAGATAGCTTGAGCAATAACGACCGTATCAATATTTTGAAAAATACCTTGGCGGAAAGTCCATACTTCGTCAATGGATATTTAGCACTGACGGCAATGTATGCAGCGCGCGATAAAATGCAATTGTCATCGTTTTTACTCGAAACGGCGAATAAACACATGCCAAATAACCTTGAAATTTTAGCGCCACTAAATGAATTTAGAGTGGAAGGATTATTTGATAAAGCTTGTGAACGTGATGTTTCTGTGGAATTAAATCAAGCATTTGAAGACTATAAGTTATTAGTGAAGAGCGCACCCGAAAATGCTGATTATCATATGCAACTGAGTACCGTTTTACGCTTAATGGGACGAATGCGTATGTCTTCTTTTTCAGCTAAAAAGGCTGTGTCTATTTCTCCTCGGTTTCAAAGTGCGTTAGCAGAAGCGCAATTTTGGACGGGCAATGATAAAACGGTAACTGAATATTTTTCGACTAAAGCTATTGCTAGCCTTAATACTAATGATCTCTATTTAGCTATTTTCTTTAATGTGACGAACTTTAATTGGCAACAAGCGGCTACGTTGATGGAAGAATACATCACACGTAATGATATTAGTTTTTACGGCGTGCTGTATGGCGCGCATGCTTATAAAATGTTGGGTCAAGAAGATTTGGCACAACAAATAATCGTAACTGGGTTAAATAAAATCACCCTTAAACCCTGGCACAAGCAAATGTTAAACTTCGCAAATCAGCAAATCAGCAGTGAGCAACTCATGGCGGCAAGCCAAAATAAATGTGATCAAAGTGAGGCATATTTTATTCAAGCGTTAACAGCCGTTCAAGAGGGTAAAACAGCTGTTTTTGAGCAACATATGGCATCGATTGTTGACTTGAAAATTTATTCATTTTACGAATATGCTGGCGCAAAAAATATCATGAAGAAAATAACAATTGCTGCATCTAAAAGCTAATTTTTGACAAAATCTGCGGCTATTTTAGCTATAAGCCAAAATGTATATATTTTCATAAATGGTACTTTTTCAAATATGACTTAATATTACAGTAAGATAGCTAAATACAGAGATTTTATGCGTAAGTTTTTGTTGCGGTTTTTCATTGTAGGTACTTGCTGCAATCCTGCTTGGGTGGAGGCTGCTCAAAAGCTTTCATTTTGTTATGAGACTTGGCACCCGTTTGCCTATGTTAATGAAGCAGGAAAGGCGGCTGGTGAACATATTGAGCTGTTAAAACAGGCTTTGGCAATGACAGATTACCAAGCAGTGTTTATAGAATTGCCCTTTATGCGCTGCCTGAAACAAGTGAAAAATGGTCAAATTGATTTTGTCTTACATGTTGATGAAACAGACAATTTTGAGTTAATAAATCACCCTATTGGTTCATGGGATTTATTACTGGTGTATAAATTTGGGCAACAAAAGCACTTGAGTGTTAACGAAAAGAACCGATCAGCCAAAGTTTTAATTGCTCGCGATTACGCCTACCCCCAAGTGGTACTTGATACGCTAAATACAATGGCCGTTGAAATAATTCAGAAATCTTTCTACACCAGTAACACAGAAGAAGTGAAAAGGCTGTTTAAATTGTTAGAAGCTGGTTTTGTTGATGCGATTTTAGTGGATAAGTCATGGGCAGAATATGAAATGTCACGACAAAATATTCAAGTGACATTAAGCGAAGAAATACTCTACTCTCAACCGCAATACATTGGTTATGTAGACCGCAACAGGGCTACCGCGCAAAAAGTTTACAGTGCGCTAGTAGCCATGTCACAGAAATAGTTTATTTGCTGGTAACTATTTTATAGTTTTCGGGCTAGCCATAAAGACTTTGAACGGCAAGGGTGTTTCTAATGCACTGTCATCAATGGCTAAATAGTGAAAACCTGATTGTGTAAAGAACGTGCTTAACTGTTCAGGGCATAAATCATCTTTTACTAAATTCATTGCTTGATAATAAGCTTTATTGTCTTCTGTCTCACAATCTTGAGCATCAACAAACAAACTCATTGGCATACTCAATACAGAAATAGATTGTACCTTACTGTAATGTTGGGCTATTTCGGTTAAAAGAAACTTAGCCACACCTTGCTTGCGATATTCAGGCAAAACACTGAGTGCTTCAATTAAGATATGATCTTTAGCTTTTACATCCACTTTGACTTGTAATTTTTCCACTAAATCCGCGGTAATATTTTGCTTTTTAAAAAATAGGTTTAAAGGCACTTCCCAGTCAGTTGCGCCTTGTTGACTTAGTAACTCGTAACTTTCATCAGCACCGCGATGTTTATTCAGTGTAATTATTTCAATTTCAGCTTTAGCAATAACCTGGTTTTCGGCATTTTTGACATTAATTTCTTGCGCCAATTGCCAATCAAAAGCACTTTTAATTTCAGGTTGTTTAAATTCAATGGTTAAATTCATTAGTTTTCAGCGCTCTGCTTACCTTTATAATGCTCAGCACAGCAAGCTACTGCCTTAGGTTGTCAATGCAGTAAACTTGATTCACTACACAATTAAATAATATGGCGCGGTTATACCATGTGTTTTGTCACCATGCCAGACTTTGATCACAGTGCTAAACTAAAAGTGCGTGAAAGCTAGAATTCTTGAGTATCAAGTTGCTAAACATTAAACACGGCATCGATGATTGGATATTGAATTACAGCATTATTTTAGTTTGAAAGTCAGCATGGTTATATTTCCACCTAAAGTAGACTAATGCTGTAAAAAGTACTCTTGATAGTATTGCTTGAACATTGGATTTTCACGTTCGCTTTCTCGCCACGTTGTTAAGGCATGTTGAAATTCAGTCGTCGGTTTGATTTCTTTTAAAATGGTATTGATTTTATCGATAACTTCCTTGCCCCATGGTGTTTTAGGACAAGCTATATAGCCGGCACTGTATGCAGAAATATCTTGTATCGGGTAGGCAACTAATTCACCGGTCGAGTCAGGATTGTTTTGTACATAATGTTGAATTTCGAAAGGGAAGGCAATCGTGACATCAATTCTATCGCGTTCTATTAATTTGAATAGGCGGCTAAGGTCAAGATTTTCTACCGAAATAAAGTTGTCAATTTTTTGATGCTGCTTTAACTTATCGTCAATAGCGCTGCCGTAAGAACGGGTCAGCACATGGCCAAATATTAATGACTCATCTTGTAAAATTCGCACTAAGCTCACCTGTTCATTTTCTATAAAAGCGCTAATAGTTTTATGCTTTGCGATTATTCTGCTGCTGGGATTAAGCATTGAGGCGGTAGAAAAAATCATATCTTTTTCACGCTCAGGTGTTTTGTACAGTGCGGGATGGCAAACGTGTTTTCCTGCCTTTATGTCGGACATCGCTCGAGCTAAGGTCGTAATAGGCATTTTATGTTGGTACTCAGGCATCCGCTCAATAATCATTTGCAAGGTTTTTTGCACAAAGCCCTGACCTTTATGCTCACCATGATTAAATGTACCCGGAGGTCGGTGATAGGTTTGCCACATAATGGCATCCTTTGCAGGTACCGCACAAGGCAGTATTAACAGTAAGACTAAAGCATAACGAAACCCGTTTTTGAACATTTGCTCTTAAACCATCACCACATCACCGTATTGATTAATATACCTACAATCAAACTTTTGTACAATATACGAACAAATAGAATTATTGAACAATAACGGCTTGTCCTTCGCTTAATCGTTCCGCACCTCTAACTGCAACGTTATCTCCGTGTTTTAATTCACCTTCAATGCTAACGCGATCAAAAGTGCCATTTTGAACCACAACCGGTAAGCGGTGTACTTTGTTGTCAGTGTCAATTTTAACAACGTAAGTGCCATCTTTACGTAAAATTAACGCGTCGCGGTGAACCGTTAAGGTACTTTCAGTCGCTTGAATAGGTACGGTTACTTTAACAAGTTGGCCGGCCGCCCAAGATTCATTTAGGTGTGAAGGAATATTTATTCGGACTTCAAAGGTTTGTGATTTTGGGTCCGCGCTGGGAATTAAAGCGCTAATGCCAGCATTCACTATTTTCCCATTAGCACTGATGTCTAAGCTGTGGCCTTTTCGAATAAACGCTAAATACTTAATCGGTACGTACAAGCGCACTTCTAAGTGTTCGGTATCAAGTATTTTAAGTAACACGTCGCTGCGATTTATATCACTACCTGCTCGCACAATGCGTTCAGTAATAACACCTGAAAATGGTGCTGTTATATTGGCTCGTTGTATTTGGTCTTCAATTTGTTGTAATTTTAAATCGGCAATTTCAATATCTGTTTTTGCTAAATCATATTGTGATTGTGTTTGGTCAAGCTGAAATTGTGATGCTGAATTACTTTGTTTAAGTTTTTCTAGTCGTTGTACTTCATTCTTTAAATAGCGAACATTGATCTCTGCTCGTTTTAATTGTGCCTGTTGCTCTAATCGCATTAATTTCAAGGGCAGTAAATCCATTTTTACCAATATATCACCTTGTTGAACTAAGCTACCAGGTTCGGCAAGCCATTCAATACGACCATTGACGCCTGCGGTAATTTGCAGGTGCGAACGACTGTGTATGGTGGCCATTAAATCTGTAGTGGCAGCCAGCTTCATTTCTTTTACCTGATCAATTTTAACTGGCTTAGGTGCTGGCGATTCTGCCGCAGTTGCGCTGCCTGCAAGTAATATACTGACACTCAGTATGGCGCTAATAACTCTTTTCGTTTTAAACATCTGTCTTCCTTAATGATTACTTGCTAATGGCGCGGGCTCAACATTAAGCTCAGCAACATTATTTTGTTGGTTCTTGGTGTTATTACTTGCTGTTGAGCTCTTTTCATTGAAGCGCAATAAACTTGGAAACAGCACTAAAGTAAATATTGCGCTAATCGTCATGCCACCAACAATAACGGCGGCTAAGCCTCGATAAATTTCACTGCCGACACCCGGCATTAACATCAGCGGCAACATGCCAAATAAACTGGTTAAGGTACTCATATAAACCGGACGAGCTCGGATCCGCACTGCTTGTGCGACTGCTCTACGAGTCGGCAACCCTTGCTTTTCACCTTCACGTGTTTGATCAACCAGTAAAATAGCATTGTTAACCACTAACCCAAGTAAAATAATAAAGCCGATCATGGTCATTAAATCCAACGACTGAAAGGTAAACACATTTAATAGATTTAACGCTAGCACACCGCCGCCAACGGCCATCGGCATGACTAATAGTACTAGTAAACTGTCTTTTGCCGATTTAAATAGTGCGGTCATCAGTAAGAATAAAATTAGTAAAGCGAGAATGAAATTTTTCAACATGTCGTTGATGGCAGCGGCCATTTCATTGGCATTACCACTGAGTAAAATTGATGAGTCAGCCGGTAGTAATGCATTCATCGAGGGTAAAACGCTAGTTTTAATAGTGCTTATCGCTTCTTCAAGTGACATATCTGCGGGTGGTGAAACTTGAATACTTATGGTGCGCTTGCCATCAACGCGTCGCAGCTGTGTTGGACCTGCGGTGCGAGTGATCTTAGTCAACTCACCAATAGTTTGTACACCTGCTAGTGGCGAGTGAATGGGCAATGATGCTAACTCGTCTGGTGTGTTCCATTGTTTGCCACGCAGAATAACGTTAACACGATCGTTACCATCAAAGTATTCCGCAATAAATAAACCACTAGTATAGGCGCGAATTGCGTCGGCAACGTCACGTCGAGTTAAGCCTGCCTGCGAAATACGTTGGTCATTGGGCTCCAGTTTTAGTTCTGGCTCGGATAAGCTCAAACCAGGGTTTGGGAATGCGGTTGTGCCAGCCATATTTGTATTAATCGCATCTATGCCTGCTTGCGCTACTGCCATTAATTGCTCAATGTCAGAGCCTTTAATATCAATATCTATGGTGCGGCCATTGCCACCACCAGAAACGTTAATCATTGAGCCTCTAAATAAAAACACTTGAGTATCGGGTAAATTCGAAAATACCTCGGTTTTTATTTCTTGCATTAATTCTTCCACATGCATCGGGTCATCTGAATAAATAAAGCCGCCAGTTGAGCCTGAGCCAAAAGAATAAAAGTTATAGCTTTTTATTTTTGGCATTTTTTCGCCGGTTAAATAAGGCGCTAAACGTTCTTTTACTAAACTGGCAAATTCATGCTCAATAAAGTCGACATTGCCTCCCGGTGGCATATTCAGGCTATAGAAAAAGCCATCAGTAGGTGCGCGTGGCATAAAATCGGTTTTCGGCATCATCAAAACAGTGATTATTATCGAACCGCCGAGTAGGGTAATGATCCAAGTCACACGCTTAGTGGATGAGTTGGTTACACGCATCACTAAATTGGTCAGCTTCTCCCAGTAATGAGCGAAAGGATCAGGGGTGTTATCGGCTTTCAGCCAGTATTTACTGGCAATAGGGATAATCGTAATCGCTGACACTAAAGAGGCAATAACAGCAATAGAAAGAGTCAGTGCTAAATCGGAAAATAATTGTCCTTCAATGCCTTTCATAAAAAGAATGGGCAGAAATATTGCGACACTGGTGGCCGTTGAGGCAAATAATGCCCCAGTAACTTGTAATGCGCCGCGCATAACAGCCTTGTTGCTCTCCATGCCTAAACTACGAAGCCTGACAATATTCTCTTGGACAATAATTGCCGCATCTAGCACTAAACCGACTGAAAATGCCAAGCCGGCTAATGAAATAACATTCAAACTACGGTCAAATGCAGCTAAGGCGATAAATGACACCATTAATGACACTGGAATCGTGGCGGCAATAATTAAGGTATTGCGAATACCACGTAAAAATAACCAGAGAATAATTAGTGCCAGTACTACACCTAAGCCAAGATTGTTTTGTACGAGTTCTAAAGCGTTACGAATATGAACTGAAGAATCAAAGCTCAGCTCTATCACTAAACCTGCGCTCTTCATTGGGCCAGCGTTCAGTTCTTTAATGGCAATATTTATCTCATCTAATAGCGCGACCGTATTGGCGTCATTTTGGCGCTTTAACGTAAAGTAGTAAGAGGGCTGTCCACTACGTAAATTAAAGCCAAAACGGTCAACCAAAGTGTTTTCAACGGTGGCAACGTCTTTTAAATAAATAGGTCGGTCACCACTGAAGCTAATGATCATGTCGGTTAAATTTTCAACGCTATATTGCCCTGAAAATCGCACGGTATATTGTCGACGCCCAACATTAGCAACACCAGCGGAAACATCACTAGCACGGGCAATTGTTGCACTAATGTCTGCAATTGATAAACCAAGTGAAGCCGCGCGCATCGGGTCAAAAGTAATGCGCAATTCGCGCGGACGAGAGCTATTTAAATTAACTTGTCCCATCCCTGGAATACGGGCAAAGCGCGGTTTTACCACGTCTTCGATTAGCTTTTGATATAGGCCTAAATCAGTATTAGTGTTATCAGGTAAGGTTTTAATCATCAATGATGCGGTGTTGGGGCCACCGCGTCCGCCACCGGCTGACACTACAGGTTCAATTGCGTCTAAAGGAAGTGGGGGCGCTTGATTAAGGTTGTTGATGACATCAAGCATAGCGCGTTGCATATCGGCGCCAACGTCAAAAGTGAGAGTAATATTACCAAAACCACGTTGAATATTGGTGGTAACTTTAGATACCCCTTGCGTGTTTTTAACCACATTTTCAATCGGTTCAATAATCACTGATTCCATCTCTGCGGGGGCGGCGCTACGCCAACCCGTTGAAATGGTAATTTGCGGTTGTTCAATATCAGGGGTTAATTGAATCGGCAGTTTAAAAACGCTCATTAAGCCAAACACCATGACTAAAGCAACGATAACGATTACGGCGGCTGGATTCTTTAAAGCATTACGCGTTAAATTCATTCTAGGGTCCCAAAAATTTCACTAACACTATTATAAATTGTTCCACTATGTTGTGCGCCTAAGCTTAGGGTCAAACGCTGAAATAATGCGACAAAAAGCACATTTGATACATTTAATTACATTCTGTTTACAGTTGTGCAGGTTTATCAAGGGTAAATACCCTTAAGTAATGACAAGTAAAAGTAAAATCTCTTGGGTTAGAATATTTAAACACGGGTAACAGCCGGTAAAATTTTTATCCGCATCAGGGAGTTAATAAAGTTTCCTTAGTTGAATAGACAAGACATGTGGTTTATTCTTCTTTTTCCGTGTTTGTAGCTTCTGTAGGTTTCCTCATGCTAAAAATCTTTGTTCGTGCCTTATTAACTTTACCACTAATGTTAGCTATTGCCGTTACCCAAGGTGGCATTATGTCGCAAGCAATTGCCCAAGAAGCCAACCTAGCCGAGGAAATTAAAACCACCATTGAACGTGTTCAACAAACGGCAGAATTAACCGATGAACAACGCCAGCAAGCAATCACTCAACTTGATGATGCACAAGATATGCTAGCGAATGCGCAGGAGCAACAGAGGTTAACAAAGAGTTATAAAGATCGTGCCGCGAGTGCCGCTAAAAAAGTAGAGTTAATTCGTCAAAGTAACCAAAAATTGCGCGAGCAAGATGCGACTATAGACAAAAGCCAGCCGCTTGATAAGCTTGAGAATCAACTGCTTTTAAAACGAGCGGAGCAAAAAACACGACTGGCATCATTAGCTGACAAACAAAGCCAGCAAACCATTTTGAGCTTACGGGCCAATAAAATTGCCGAGCAATTAAGTGCCACGCGCGCCGATGCAACGGCAATCGATGAAGCCCTTGCCAATGAAACCACTGATAACCTTGATTTAGCAGCTAAAGCAGACTATCTCGAAAAACGCGCTAATGCGCGCAAGCTGGCGGCAACTATTACTGCACTTGAAAATGAGATATCGACCATCCCTGCTAGGCAATCGTTAGTGGAAGCAGAGTTAAGCCAATTACGCAGCCAAAGTACATTTTATGAACAACAGTTCGCACTATTGCAGTCTTATTTAGCAAAAAGCCGTCAAAGCGAAGTGCAAGAGACAGTGCAGCAGAGCAGTGCGATATTAGCCCAATTAAAACAACAGCCTGCACTTGAGGCAATAGCTAGCGAAAACCTCTTATTAGCCAAACAGCTAAAAAACCTACAAGGCTTGGCACCAGAAAGTGAAACCAATGTCGCTAGCTTACGAAAACAGATCGTTAAAGTGCAGCAATCGTCAGAAACGGTTGCTAGAGTTTTAGCAACTGGACGTGTTACCGATGAGCTGGGCGAATTATTACGTAGATTACAGGCCAGTTTACCGGTGGAATCATTACTTGAACAACGCAATGAAAAACTTGAAGAAGTAACGGTTCGTCAACAACTTGATGTTATTCTTTGGCAAGATAGGTTACGCAGCTTAACAAACATAGCGGCAGCGGCTGAACATTTATTACTGGAAAATAGTGCCAAAAAAATCAATAAAAATATTCAAGGTAAAAGGCCTCAAGCACAAGTTTTTAGTGCTGAAGAACTTGAAAAAGCCCAAGCACTGGCATCGACGCGCCGTGAATTGTTGCAAGAGCTGATTGATCTCTCGAATCTACAAGCCGATCGCACTACCGAAGAAAAACTTGCCATTAGTGAACTACTTATCGTAACTTCCGATTTGAGAGCGCTACTCGAGCGCCGACTTATTTGGCTACCTTCAAGCTCAGGTATTGCGGGCGACTTTGGTTTAAATTTGCTGGTTGGTATTGAATGGTTCTTATCACCAACATCTTGGTGGAGCTTAGTTAATAGCCTATTTAACGGCGCTAAGTCTGCGCCTATTCTATTATTGTTGTTTGTTACTATCCCGCTATTAATTGTTTCTAGTCGCCGCCCAATTAAGCGTACGTTATGGAAGCTGTTTAAAAAGGTTGGTAGTGTAAAACATGATACCTATCTCAATACGCCTTTGGCCTTACTGCTAACCTTTATCTTGGCGCTACCTCTACCGGTATGCTTATTTACCGTCGCTGGCATGATCTCTAAAGGAGCTCAGCCGTTAAGCTTTTCAATGGCAATCGCGGCCGGATTAGCTGCAGTGTCATCGTTGAGCTTAATCTTGTTATTTTTTCGTTCCATGTGTCGCGAAAATGGTATGTTTGAAAAGCACTTCGGTTGGAGCGCTCAAGCACGACTAAAATTACGTACGATGTTGTCATGGTTTGTTTGGCTTGAATCAATTAGCGGTTTTATCTTTGCTACTGCGATTGCCAGTGGTGAGAGCGAGTTAAGGTATGGTATCGCAATTTTAGCTTTTATGGCTAGCTCGATTGGTATCGCGATTTTCAGTTATCAATTCTTTAAACCAAATAATGGGGTTGCCACCAGTATTGTTGGCACTACACCAGTGAGCGCGCTAACCATGATTGCTTTCCCTTTTGCCGTCCTTACGCCTTTTGCCATTGGTATACTACCTCTGTTTGGTTATTTTGATACTGCGGTTGAGTTGCAATCTAAAGTCTTTTTGTCCGGCACGTTATTGGTCACGGCAGCGGTCATATACGGCATTATACAGCGCATTTTTTTGGTGACATTTCGTCGTTATATGCAGCGAAAGCAGTACAAAGAAGCAGAAGAATTAGCTGCAGAAATAGCACAGCCTCAGGAAGAAAATAACACTGAATCAATGCCAACGATGGTAGAAGATAACCGTATTGATGAAGAAGAAGTTAAACGGCAAAGCCAATCGATTATGCGTTGGTTTACCGCTTTATTGTTATTGGCGGGATTATGGTTTATTTGGATGCCACTCTTGCCAGCATTAGGCATTGTTGATGACATAGTAGTTTGGCAGCAAGTGCAAGTAATCGATGGTGTTGAAATTTCTAGTGGCGTTACCTTGTGGAATATTATTTTATCATTGGCCTTTGTCATTGGTGGCGTTGTTGCGGCTAAAAATATTCGTGGCGTAATGGAAATTGGCTTTTTTGAACGCTTTGAAATGGATGCTGGTGCCCGCTATGCCATTATGTCTATTTTGGGCTATGTTATTGTCGGTAGCGGTATTGTCATTGGTTTTTCTCAACTGGGTATTGATTGGTCTAAATTGCAATGGATCATCGCCGCATTGGGTGTTGGGTTAGGTTTTGGCTTGCAAGAAATAGTGGCCAACTTTGTTTCAGGCTTAATTATTTTATTTGAACGCCCCATTCGTGTTGGCGACTTCGTTACCATAGGCAATTTAAGCGGCACAGTCAGCAACATTAAAATTCGTGCTACGACTGTAACCGACTTTGATAACCGAGAGGTGCTGCTGCCAAATAAATCTATTATTACTGAGAACGTAACTAACTGGACCTTAAAAGATGCGGTAACCCGCATTGTGATTAAAATAGGAGTGGCGTATGGCACTGATATTGATAAGGTTAGTGAAGTTCTAATGAATTCAGTAAAAGCGCAAAAAGATGTGCTTGAACAACCTGCACCACAAGTGTTCTTTTTAGCACATGGCGATAGCTCACTGGATTTTGAAGTGCGCGCCTTTGTCAGTCAGCCGACAAATCGTTTGCCCTTGACCCATATTATTAATTCCGCCATTAACAAAGCGCTAGCTGAACATGATATTGCCATTCCATTTCCACAGCGTGATTTACATTTAGTGTCTGGGCAATTTGATGCCAAAGAGCAAACTAAGCACTCTGAGCCAGTTAAAGAAATTTAGCAGTATGGCTGTCGCGATTCTATCAAGTGGCCTTGGTGGTTATATCTATGCGATTTATGATGTGGTTTTTAGCGTTTTGTTAAAGACCACACTAAACCGCTTGCCCGCACGCCACGCCAGAACTCCATGCAAACTGGAAGTTGTAACCGCCTAGCCAGCCGGTTACGTCTATGGCTTCACCAATAAAAAATAAGCCTTTGGCTTTTTTTGCTTCAAAGGTTTTTGACGATAATTCGTCTGTGTCAACGCCGCCTAAAGTAACTTCAGCGGTACGATAGCCTTCGGTGCCATTGGGTTTTATTTGCCATTGATGCAGGTATTGGCCGAGGTAAGTAATTTCGTCATTGCTGATCTGGTTGATGGCTTTGTCTGTTATATCTTTTTGTTTTACTAAACCCTCAACAAAACGCTTGGGTAAAACCGTTGCGAGCATATTTTTTAACGACTTTTGGCCGCTAGTTTCACGCCATTCATTGAGTAATTCATTGACCGGTGTTTCAGGTAGTAAATTGATCGTTACTGCCTGGCCAGAGCGCCAAAATGATGATATTTGCAATATAGCGGGACCCGATAAACCTCGATGAGTAAATAAGATATTTTCTTTAAACGAAGTACCATCTTCACTACTCACTTCTGTCGGAATACTAATACCCGATAAACCGTCAAAACGCTGCTTATCGTGATCATGCAAAGTAAAGGGCACTAATGCTGCAGTCGTTGGCAAAACCTTTAAGCCAAACTGCTCCGCAATTTTATAGCCAATTGGGCTGGCACCTAATTTCGGCATAGTAAGGCCGCCAGAAGCAATGATTAATGACTCACATTGATAGCTTTCGCCAGCGGTGATTATTTCATAACCGGTGTCATTTTTATTGACCGAAAGCACTTCGCTACGCAGAGCAATATTAACCCCAGCCCATTCACATTCGGTCATCAATATATCAACAATATCTTGAGCGCTATTATCACAAAATAGTTGCCCTAAGGTTTTGTGGTGATAGTTGAGGCCGTGACGGTCGACAAGCTCAATAAAGTCTTGCGCGCTATAACGGCTAAGCGCCGATTTAGTGAAATGAGGATTTTGGCAAAGATAATTTTCTGGTGTTGCGTTTTCATTAGTGAAATTACAACGACCACCGCCAGAAATTAATATTTTCCGGCCTGGTTTTTTACCCATATCTACCACAGTAACGCTGCGGCCTCGATAGCCAGCAGTTGCTGCTGCCATTAAGCCTGCGGCACCCGCGCCGATAACTACTACGTCAGAAAATATCAACGAATCAACCTAATTTATGCTTTTAATGCCGATATTATACGTGAGATGTTTCAGTAGGGCGATAAGATAAAGTGAGCAAGTTATTTTTACTGAACAGTTGCTAGCGTGCTCCTATCTATAGTCGAACAGTTTGTTGCTAAATGCAGAGTAACGAGTGCTTGTTATGGCATTTTTTACAATCATTGTTTTGTTACTTCTCAATACGCTTGTTGATTAGCTGCTTTTGTAGATTATTGCCAAATTTTAATATCCACTTTGCTGTAGCCCTTTATTTTCAAGCTTTGTAAAGAAAGGTATGGATAAGTAAAGAAGTGCAAAGATGGTGTGAACTTACGAACTAACTCCTAAAATGCGGCTCTACAACGTGCTCATTCAGCTGTTTTTTCAGGTGAGGGCATTGATTAGCTGCCAGTAATCTCTGTGCAGTGATGGCAACTAACTTTATTGGAAAAATATATGTGTTCTAAATCCAAGCTATTTTCAACTATTTCAAATTCAACGATATTGCTATGTGCGTCAGCTTTGGTATTAGCTGGCTGTGGTGGTAGTGATGACAGCAATGATGTTGGTTACGTGAAGTTTTACAATAGCGCTAAAAACGCTCCTGAAATTCTACTGACACTTGATCAAGATTTGCAATCTGACGATGATGACGACGACAACAATTTAGAGGTAACATTTAACGGTATTGAGTACACCAAAGCGCTTAGTAATTATGAAGTTGAACCTAATACCTATTTCTATGAAATGGCTTGGCAAGACGAAGACAGTAGTGATCGAGATGACTTGGAAGTTGTAGCTGAAGGACAAATTATTGCCGCGAAAGACAGCATTCAATTATTGGTATTAACGGACGATATTACCTCGGCACAAGTGCAAACTTATAGTATTGAAGTATTAGATGACGATGAAGATGAAGCTGATGACTTGTTTAATCTGCGCATACTAAATTTACATCCTGATTCTGCTGGTGTCGATGTCTATATGTCAGAGTCTGACGAAACCTTTAATGAGGCAACGTTAGTTGGTCAATATAATTATAAGCAGTTATCTGATAACCAAAAATTTGATCAAGATGAATATATTTTCTATATCACTGGGCCGGGCTCTGAAGAGGTACTATTTACCTCGGGCGATATAGATTACGCTTATCCTGCACAATATGTGATGATCGTGCGCGAAAACACAGGTTCAGGCAATTCACCTTATGCTCTTGACCGTATGTCAAATTCGTCAATTACTGAGTATTTAGATAGAGACTCTGAAGCGCAGTTTAGAGCTTATAACGCGATTACTGAACATGATTTGATCCCCAACTACACGGGCACACTAGATATTTATGTTAATGGCGTTGACGATGAAGCTGAAATAACAGCGCTGGAGCGTGGCAGTTACAGTGCAACGATAATTCAAGATAAAGGTGATTACAGCTTGGATTTATTAATTCCGAGTACAGCAGAATCGTTACTGAGTAATCATTTGTTAGGCTTGGCAGAAAATACCAATAAAACAGTATTCTTTTACTTAAATGAAGAGGATGTTGATCTTGACGGTGATGGTGATGTAGACGAAAACAACGATGGTATTGTTGATGAAATTAAAGTGACTATTCATTCGTTGGTGGTTAATAACAGCACTCGTGAAAGTATCTATGACCATCAAATCACCATGATAAATTTAGTCGATAGTGATGATTTTAATTTAGTGAAATTCTATTTTGTTCGCAGTGACGAAACAATAGAAACGGCTTTGTATAATCGCAGTGCCGTTTATACTCAACCTGAGTCATTGTATCTACAAAATAATACTTATCAGGTGTTTGCGATAGCAGAAGTGGATAGTAGTGAAATTATCTTAGCAAGTTTTGCTATGGTGCTTGATGAAGCGTCAGATGAATTGTTTTTAATCGTTGAAGCCGATGCAAGTCAACCAACGGGTTATCGCATTGAAATGATAAAACAAACTGACAGTGAGTAAAGCGGCGATTTAGCGTTATAATTTGGTGAGTAAAAAGGCTTACTTATTTTAATAAGTAAGCCTTTTTAAAATTTTGTGCTTTTGCGTAGCTGTTACTGATCTGCTGTTGCGGTCATGATACTGCCGCCACTTGATTTCGCCATTTCAGCTAAATCTTTATCAACAAAAAATAACGCGTGTCCGTCGTGGCCGACCAAATTAATTTTATCTAGCACACTTTTAAATAATGTTTCTTCTTCGTGCTGCTCGGCTACGTACCATTGCAGAAAATTAAACGTTGAATAATCTTGGTTAGTAAAAGCTTGATGAGCCAAGCTGTTAATATGCTCGGTAATTTCACATTCGTGCTGATAAGTTTTTTCAAAAACATCGGCTAATGATTCAAACTCATGTGGCGGTGCATCAATGGTACCTAAAATAGGTAGTGCACCTGTTTCACTGACATAAGTGAATAAGCGTGTCATGTGATCCATTTCTTCAGAGGCATGTTTACGCATAAACATTGCAGCACCTTCAAAACCTTTTTCTTCACACCAGGCGCTCATTTGTAAGTATAAGTTTGAAGAGTAAAATTCTAAGTTGATCTGTTTGTTTAACTGTTTAACCATTTCAGGTTTTAACATTGTGCTACCTCGTTGTACGTTTTTTCACATAAATTATGCACGGCAGTGTGCGTTAATATCAACATAAATTCAAGATAAATATTTGCAAAATCCTTATAAAACAAGGGCTGCAGGCAAACGATAATGGTTTTTATTTATCTTACGTTAACGGTTCAATAAAGCTCTGCTAAAAAGCGTACGTAATGTTACGGGCAATAAAAAAGGGAGTACTAGCTCCCTTGTTACCCGCTAAAACATAGTTTATAACTGGCTTAGAATAGTTTCTGCGCTACTGATTTCAAACTCTTTTGGCTGTTCAATATTTAAGTTTGATACCACGCCATTGTCGATAATCATTGAATAACGTTGTGAGCGTAAGCCGCCAAATGCTGCGGTGTCCATTTCAAGACCTAGCGCTTTGGTGTAGCTACCATCGCCATCAGCCAACATCATCAGGTTTTCCGCGTTTTGTGCGTTGCCCCATGCTGCCATGACGAATGCGTCATTAACTGACAAGCAAATAATAGCATCAATGCCTTTGGCTTTTAACTCATCCGCTGACACCACATAACCAGGTAAGTGAGCCACTGAACAGGTTGGGGTAAATGCGCCAGGCACGGCAAACATGACCACTTTTTTATTAGCAAAAAGTTCTGCAGTATTATGGCTGACCATTTCGCCATCTTTTAATTCTTGTAACTGCCCTGTAGGCATAGTTGCATTGACTTGGATCATAATTTGTCCTGTATATAGTGAGCTTTAGCTATGAATAATTGGCTATTACTTCATAAAAATAACTTTATAGCCATCAAATTATTTAACTTATCGCATTCCACCTAAAGAAGTGACCATTTAGCGCTTTCTTAGGCGGAGGGTATTAGCTCGCTTGTTGTAAGGTTTCACTAATGCCGGAAACATGGTTACTAACATCTTGTGCAATATTTGCGGCTAATTGTTGTGATTGGCTAACCTCTTGATCGACATTAGTCATTGCCGTTTCAAAGGTAATAAAATGTTCTCGCTGTAAGGTGATTTGTTGCAATGTATTCAAGGCAACTTCTGCAGAAACCTTAGCCTGATCAGTAACTTCAATGGCAGTTTTTTGTAATTCATCAGCAATAACTTGCTGATTGGCTGATGCGGCTTCTATACCGATAATGGTTGATTGAATCGAATTGGTCGCACTTTGTAATTGTTCGAGCTTGGCTGAAATTTGCTGTAATGACTCTTGTGTTTTCCCGGCTAGCTGTCTGACTTCATCTGCGACTACAGAGAAACCTCTGCCATGTTCACCGGCTCTTGCAGCCTCAATAGCGGCATTTAATGCTAATAAGTTAGTTTGGTCGGCAATGGCTGCTATAACATCAACAATAGAGGTTACGCTGTTAACCGATTGCGACAGCGAAGTAATCGCACTTTTACTTTGCTGTGCTGCAATATTGGTTGACTCACTGGCTTGCAATACTTGCCCGACCCGTTCTTGACTCGCCTCCATCGCTTTTTGAGTTGCTTGAGCATTACCAACAACTTGGCCTGATAAGTCATTTACGGTTTCAGTGGCCTGCCCGAGTGCCGCCATAATTTGGCGTGCGCCTTGCACATGTTCACTGGTGCTGGCGGACGATTGATAGATATTTTGTACTTGGCTTTCCATCGCTTTTAAAGCATTAGCAACGAGATCAAGTTGATGGGCTTTTTGTCGATCGTCGTTAGCGAGTTTATTGACCATTTGATTAAAGCTTGATGATATTTCGCCAAGTTCGGTTTTAACAGAAATCCCTTCAATGTTATCAACCTTACCTTGTTCGACTAAGGCGACAAAGCTATCGCGCAATTTGCGTAGTGGATTTAAAATGACCGTGCGTTGTAAGGCATAATTAGCCACTAAAAAAAATATTAAAAATGTTGTTAAGCCGATAACAATTAACATTAACTTTTGATTTAATTGCTTTTGTTCATCGACAATGGTGGTTTCACCGGTCAGTATGATTTGCTCTAAAGTTGCAACATCAGCAACTAATTGTTGCAGTCCTTGTTGGCTGTTTAACTTAAGTGCAGACGTGCTGCTAAACTCGCTAAGGTACCTATTGCTAAGTGAACTTAGTTCACTCATTGCTTCATCTGCTAAGTCGTCATTGTCTTCTTCATCAGCAAAAAAATCATCCTCATCAACATCAGCATATATTGCTAAGCTCGGCATTTTGTCTAATTTGGCGATCAAATTTTTTAATTCAGCGATGATAATGTTTATATGGTCAGTGTTATTAGTATTGGCGATGAAAGATTTTTCTCGACTATGGATCAACTCATTTAAGCTTTTGGCGATCAGTTGGCTATTGGCTAGGTAATCAATGCGTTGCTGAGCGTTTAGCTTTTTGCTTTGCTGTGCATATTCAGCCAGAGTGAAGGTGAGTGACAGCATGCTTTGCTCAGCATTACGAAGCAAAGCAAGTGGGTCACCACTTAGCTTACCTAAAGCGCGATATTTAGTACTTATATCATGATCGAGTTTGGCGGTATTCTTTTCAAGGTTCTTGGTTAGCGTGGGTAAATTTAGCTTTTTGCTTTGTTCGTTGATCTGCGCCAGTTGCTGTTGGGCATTGGTCAGTAACGCGGCATCGCCAGATTGTAGATATTGTGCAATGGTGCGATAAAAGCTGACGGTAGTTATTGATTTAAGCGCTTGGTAATCGGCTAATTGCACGCGACTAGTGGTGAGTGAATTACCAACATGGTACATGGTGGTTAAAAAAACTGCGGCAAACAAACTAACCGCAATAACCGACACTTTTGAAAAACTTGAAACTCGCACTGGCATCCTACCCTATATCTAACGTTTCTGAACGATGCCGAATTCTCACGTTTTAATATGACAGTTTAGTTACGGTTAGATGACACTGGTGTGACAAATTTATTGCGAGTATATAGGATAGGGCAGTTTAGCGCTGTGCACTTTAGTTAGTTACTCTTTGGGATCGCTTGATTAACATAAACATCAAAGCGATTTTTTTTCATATTAATACTCATTGACGGCGCTTTACCGGCCAGTGGTGGTGCATAACTTGGGCGTTTAACTACTACGCGATATTTTGCTAAGGTAATGGCTGGCGCTAATAAGTTATCAGCGTCAAGGTCTTCACCAACTAACGATTGAAAGACACGCATTTCTTTTTTTACCGCCGCTGATTTTTCACGATGTGGATACATAGGATCAAGGTAAATCACATCTGGCGGCTCAGCTAAGGTCATATTTTCAATCGATGAGGAATTAATTAAGCTCATGCGGTCGGTAATATCATTAATTTCAGTACTTAACTTGGCCCGCTCTAAACCATCTTCTAATAAAGCGGCGACGATAGGCATACGTTCCATCATGGTAACGTAGCAACCTAAAGTAGCTAACACAAAAGCGTCACGACCTAAGCCGGCGGTGGCGTCTAATACATTCGGCGTAAAACCATGTTTTAAGCCAACCGCTTTGGCAATATCCTGGCCTCGGCCACCACCAAACTTGCGGCGATGCGCTGTCGCACCATCAACAAAGTCAACGCAAATTGCGCCAAGTTTTGGCTCATCAAGTTTACTTAGCTCTAAACGTTGCAGGTTAACTTGTAAGGCAAATAATAGTTCAGGATGGTTTTTTATCGCGGCAATATCACCGATATAATCAAGCTGCCATTTTTTAGCAATTCGCTTTGCTTTGTCGCTATCAACCGAATCAACATAGGCAACGGCAATTTTATTCAGCATTAGCGACTTCTTCTAAATGAATATGATTGTCGCCAGTGGCGTAAGCAATCAGTCGACTTAGCTGACTCAGTGATAAGTCGCATTGCTGCTGCCACTGATTAAAGCTTGCTTGAATGGCGTTTAGGCTAGATTTAGTTTGAATGCCACCGGTGATAATGTCATGAGCGCGAAAATAAGCTTCAACATCTCGACTTATAATAAAGGTGTCTTTGCCTAATGCTCGCAGCGCATAAGGTCCGGTATTACCACCAAGGCGCTGGCCGTGTTTTTTCAGATAGGCCCATAGACCTATAATGTCATCACTGGGCCAGTTAGCAATAAACTCAGCAAAGCTATGGCCTTTTTGCTGCTCTTCAAAAATCATTTGGCCATTAGCTTTAATGGTTTTGACCTTATTAAAGTTACGGATGATTTTTGGATCGCTGGCTTTTCGCTCCATCATTTCTTCTGGCATCATTAAAATCTTTTCGATATCAAAGTTAAAAAAGCTTGCTTCAAAGTTAGGCCATTTATTTTCTACCACGCGCCAAACAAAACCCGATTGAAATACTTTTTTACTGAACTCAGCTAAAAACCGGTCGTCGCTTATTGCTACCAAAAAGTGATCTTGTTGACCTGGACCTAATAAGATATTGAGTTTAGCTGCGCCACCTTTGCGAGCAGCGGCACGTTGATAAATATCGTCAAATTTTTCTAATGCCATGATTTTAACCTGTGATGCCGCAATGACGTAATAAAGCATCTATTTTTGGCGCTCGGCCCCGGAAAGCTTTAAATAATTCACTCGGTTCTTTTGAACCGCCCATTTCTAGCACATTGGCTAAAAAATCATGGCCAACCGCTTGGTTAAAAATGCCTTCTTCTTCAAAGCGAGAAAAAGCATCTGCTGATAACACTTCAGCCCATTTATAACTGTAATATCCGGCCGCATAACCACCGCCGAAAATGTGGCCAAAGCTGTGTTGAAAACGATTGAATTCTGGCGCTTTAAACACTGCGTAGTCATCACGAACTTGGTTCAATACCTGCTGAATTTCATCACCTTTTTCTGGTGAGTACTGAGCATGCATTTTAAAATCGAATAAGCTAAATTCTAGCTGACGGATCATTTGCATGGCTGATTGAAAGTTTTTCGCAGCTAACATTTTATCTAGCATATCTTGCGGTAACGATTCACCGGTTTGATAGTGACCAGAAATAAAGGCAAGAGCCTCTGGCTGCCAACACCAGTTTTCTAAAAACTGGCTCGGTAATTCAACCGCATCCCATGGCACACCGTTAATACCAGCAACGCCTGCGGCGTTAATTTGCGTCAGCATATGGTGAATGCCGTGACCAAACTCATGGAACAAGGTAACCACTTCGTCATGAGTAAATAAAGCCGGTTTGTCGCCGACAGGGCCGTTAAAGTTACAAGTTAGGTAGGCTACTGGGTACTGAATATCGCCATTGGCTAATTCACGTCGGCCGACACAATCGTCCATCCAAGCGCCGCCACGTTTGTGAGCACGTGCATATAAATCAAAGTAGAAGCTACCACGTAGCTGCTGATTGCTATCAAAAACATCGAAAAATTTAACATCTTTATGCCAAGTATCAATATCTTGACGTTCGCTAATGGTTAAACCAAACAAACGATGTACGACTTCGAATAAGCCATCAACAACTTTGCTTTCAGGGAAGTATGGGCGTAGCTCTTCGTCAGAAATAGCGTAGCGTTCTTGTTTTAGCTTTTCACTGTAATAAGGTAAATCCCAGGCTTGTAAGTCGCTTTTGGCAAAGTTTTGCTTAGCAAAAGCTTTAACTTCGGCTAGGTCTTGCTCGCCTTGTGCTTTTGACTTGACGCCTAAATCTTCTAAAAATCCGATGACTTCGTGAGTATTCTTTGCCATTTTTGTCGCCAGCGATTTCTCGGCAAAGCTATTAAATCCGAGTAAGTTGGCAAGCTCATGACGTAAAGCGAGTAATTCACTCATGATCGGGCTGTTATCATATTCGCCGCCGTTCGGACCAATTTCAGAGGCGCGGGTGACATAAGCGCGATACATTTTTTCGCGTAATGCTTGGTTGTCACAGTAAGTCATTACTGGCAGGTAGCTTGGAATATCTAAGGTGAATAACCAACCTGACTTTTCTTGTGACTGAGCTAAAGCTTTTGCCGCTTCTTTGGCGCTTTCAGGTAATCCAGATAGTGCCTTTTCATCAGTAATATTAACGCTAAAAGCATGGGTGGCGTCGAGAATATTATTACCAAAAGTCGAGCTAAGTTCAGATAAACGGGTAGATATTTCACCGTAGCGCTTTTTGTCGTTATCGTTCAGAGCAATACCAGACAAGGTGAAATCACGTAGCGCATTGGTGATAACTTTTTGTTGCGCGGTATCTAATTGTTTAAACTCATCACTTTCACTTAATTGCTGATAAGCAGCAAATAAGCCAGCGTGTTGGCCAACAAAAGTGCCGTATTCAGATAGAAGTGGCAGGCATGATTCATAAGCATCGCGCAGTTCATCGCTATTAACCACTGAGTTCATATGCGAAATGGGTGACCATAATTTACCTAATACGTCATCAACTTCATCAATAGGTGTTACCAAATTAGCCCAGGTAAACTGAGTATTGCTAGCTAACACCTCGGCAATGGTATTTTTACAATCATTGATAGCTTGCTCGACCGCGGGTTTAATATGCGCAGGTTTAATTTTAGAAAATTGCGGTAATGGTGTATGTTGTAATAATGGGTTTGTCATTGCGAGCATAGCTTGATCAGTCAAATGTTGTTATTGAAGTAAGGGCAAATTTGTTTAATTCAAGTGAAAACTTTTATATCAGGTCAGCCACAATACGCTGAACTTGCACTTGCTAACAAAATTAAACGCCATAATTGTTAATCTTTTATAGTAAATTAGGCAATTTTTCTATTTAACATGCCATACTTAATTTTCGTTAATATTGTGATTGCTGTTGTATAACTTACTAAAGTGAACCCTCTCAAATATATGCTAAATATTATCCGAACTTTTTTAATTTATATCGTGATTTTGCAAGGTTATTTTTTTGCCCATCCGGTGAGTGCAAAACTTAATAACGTTATTTTAGAGCGTGTAACCGTTGAAGATGGCTTGTCGCAGGCTACAGTATTGGCGTTAGCACAAGATAAGCAAGGTTATATCTGGTTTGGCACAGAAAATGGTATTAATATTTATGATGGTTACAATATTTCCTCACTAGCGGGTCCAGATAAGAATTTCCATAAATTTAGTGTTAATACTATCTATGTCGCAAGTAACGGCTTGGTTTGGATTTCTTTATTCGGGGAAGGTTTGTACACTTATGACCCTGTCAGTAATGAGTATCGCTTAATTATTAAGTCATCACCAAATGATGAAGAGCTTGATGTTTGGCAGGTTATCGAAGATGAGAAAAAAAATAGCTTTTGGTTTATCACAGAAAAATCCGTAATACACTACGACTTGGCATCTGAGACGATAACAAAGCGCATAGACTTTCAAGTACATTTATCCAGTATAGATACGTTATATGGCGTACATATTTTAAATGATAAGTTGTTTTTTTCTAGCCGTGCAGGTTTGTTTTTTTACGATAGGCAAGCCAATAAATTAATAAAACTGCCAAAAATTGTTCATAGTGATACTGCAGGGCTTAGCTTTAATGAAGTTGAAGCAGGTAAAGTTTATGGATTAACCTATATTAACCAACGTTACTATGTCGGAACAAATGATGGTGTGTTTAGCTTTTCAGAACAGAGTTTACTCAGCTTCTTGCAAGATCAAACAACCACTTTACCTTATCAAATTGCAGTGGAAAATGCTTCCGTTTATAAACTGCTGACAGTTGATGACCTAGTCTATGTAGCTTCTACTCATGGGCTTTACCGATTTAATACGACTAGTCAACAGAGTGAGTTTTTGTTCAAATTTGGCCAATATTTTCCTTCAGTAGCTGACGCTAATATCATCAGTTTATTAACCGACCATAATGGGCAATTGTGGATGGGTTCACAAAGTTCGGGTGCATATCGATGGGACCCTAAAACCGAAATTATTACCACCTACACATACCATCATTTAGATAACAATAGTTTATCAAGTGCTAATGTTACTTCAATTGTGCCAGCACAAAACAAGAAGCTTTGGGTTGGTACTGACGATGGCTTAAATTTAGTGGATTTAGAAACCAATAGCATTAAACGATTCCTAGAAAATAGCACTAAAAAAACCTCATATACCCAGAGCAATATTTATGAAATTGCCAAAGACTATTTAGGTCGCTTATGGCTGTCAACAGCTGACGGAATACTGCTTTTTGATGCGCAAGAAGAAAAAATTATTTCTACAAAGTTTCCTCAAGAAACCTTAGACTTATTAGCAGAAAAAGACTGGATTACGATTGAAAGCTTAGGACAGTATATTTGGCTGGTTTCTAAAGTTGGTATCCATAAAATTCATGCTAAAACCGGTGAACTTGTTCATTTCGATGATTTGCCCGACTATTTTAATGCTAATTACATTTGGCATCTTATGGCATCGTTTTCTGGCGATCCCAATGAGGTACTCTTCTCAGGCACCGATATTTTATGGCAATACAATCAGTTAACAAAAGAACTGAGACAAATTTATCGCCATAAGGGGCTTTCCAGAGAGGGTTACAGCTATGTTGACAATTGGGCGCGTGATAGCCAAGGTTTAATTTGGCTTTCTTATTCACAAGTAGGGCTAGTAGCGCTCAGCCCTGATGACTACCAAGTGCAGTATTTTTTCGACGAGCACAATAGTCCATTGGATGTTAATTTATATGGCGTTCAAGTTGACAGTGTAGACAACGTATGGGTATCAAGCCATAGCGGGCTGTTTCGGCTTCGTGTTGCTGATAAGCATATACGTCGTTTTAATAAACTTGATGGTTTGGCCAGCTCAGAATTTAATGCAGGTGCCTTTGACATTCTAGATGATGGCAACCTTGTGTATGGCGGTATTTCAGGGGTCAATGTTTTTGACCCCATTGAGCTCGACAGCAAGAATCAGCACAGCAGTAATACGGTCAGTGTCGTTAATATAGATACCTTATCAAGGCCCCTTAACTCTCCTCATATTATTCCCAATGATTATCAAGTATTTTTAGCGCACGATGATTTTGGTATTCGTATAGGTTTCAGCGACTTTTCTTACGGATACACTGAGAATCCAATTTTTAAATATGGCTTTGTCAATGGTGTATCATTTCCAGAAACGCAACAAAATTTTGTTACTTTCCCACGTTTAGACTCCGGTGAGTATGTATTTCAGGTCCAGGCTAAATCAGCTATAACGGGAGAATATTCTCAACCTGCTTTTATTCGTATCAATGTTAGCTATGCTCCCTGGCGTTCACCCTTCGCCTACAGTTGTTATATTTTGGTGGTAATTATTGCCATAGCCTTATGGTTGAGAAGTCGTCAATTGCGTCGAAATGAGCTTGTTAAAGCCCACAACGAAGTTAAATTTAGAGAAAATCGTTTACAACTAGCCTTGTCAGCAAGCAATAGTGATGTTTGGGATTGGCAGGCACATAGCGATATTATTTTCGCTAAACGCTTTGTTAATGACTTAGGTTATAAAGACATAGATTCAGCATTGGACTTTACACATCATGTTGCACTCATTCACGCTGAAGATCGAGATGATTTTGTCTCAAAATGGCAGAGTTTTATTCGGTCTGCCGACGCTGATGCTCTATTTGAATGCACTTATCGCTTAAAGTGTGTTGATGGCGAATGGATGTGGTATCGAGACGTTGGAAAAATAGTGACTTTTGACCCTGTTGGCCAACCGTCGCGTGTTACCGGCTCATACAGCAATATTACTGAATCTAAAGCAGTACAGGAGCGAGCACAGTACTACGGTGCTGCATTTGAGCAAACACGAGATTGGGTGCTAATTTTTGATGAAAATTTTGAAATAGGGCGAGCAAATAAAGCGATGTCAGACGCTTTTGGTTGGAAAAATGAGGAGTTGAAGTTATCGCTGGGTTTACCGGGCATTACTCTGAAACAGATTAATGCTTATCGTAAGCTATTGCCTAGTATTAATAGTCTAGGTTATTGGCGTGGTGAAGAATTTATTGAAACACCTGATGGTAAAGAGTATCACGTCATTACCAATATCAGTATTAGTAAAAATATCGAGTATCAAAAAAGTCATTATATTTTGGTTTACACTGATATAACCGCGTTAAAGTCAGCCGAAAATGAGCTGCGCATCATGGCAAATTATGATCACTTAACTGGCTTACCTAATCGCAGCTTGTTACTTGACCGTATTGAGCACGCGATGGCCGTTTCGAAACGTAGAAAAGAAGCCGTAGCATTATTTTTTATTGATCTGGACCGATTTAAACAAGTTAATGACTCGTTAGGGCATGAATACGGTGATCGACTATTAAAAGAAGTTTCTATGCGCTTAGGGAAGTCGTTGCGTGCTGATGATACGTTATCAAGGATTGGCGGCGATGAATTTGTTGTGTTGCTTGAGCGTTTTCGTGATCCCAAAGAACTTGGGCGTATTGCGCAAAAGTTTATTGATTTAGTGCAAAAGCCTTTTGCGCTAAATAATAATATTGTCAGTATTGGTGCCAGTATTGGTATTTCACTCTACCCGGATGATGCTGATGACTCTGCAGGTTTTTTTCGCAATGCAGACGTAGCTATGTATCACGCTAAACAATTAGGTCGAAACAATTACCAATTTTTTACTGAACATATGAACCTCGAGGCAAAGCAGCGACTGACCCGAGAAACTAATTTGAAACTTGGTTTTGCCAATGATGAGTTTTTCAATGTTTATCAGCCTATTATGGATGCCTATAAAGGTAAGGCGGTAGGTGCTGAACTGTTGATGCGTTGGCGTCATAATGGTGTGGTTGTACCGCCAATTGAGTTTATAACGCTTGCTGAAGAGTTGGGTTTAATTATTCCAATGACTGAACAAGCGATGAAACGGGGCTTTGAGCAATTAAAACTGTGGCGTCAACTAAGGCCAAACTTTTACCTTTCAGTTAATTTTTCAGCTAAACATTTCAGTGATAAAAATCTGATTGAATCTATTGAGGTGTTATTGGCAGAATTTGATTTGCCGGCGAATGCCTTGAAAATTGAAATTACGGAAAGCGCTTTTATTTTTGAGCCAGAAAAAGCAATTAATACGATGAACGCCCTGAGCGAGATGGGCGTATTGCTGTCGCTTGATGATTTTGGTACGGGTTTTTCATCGTTAAGCTATTTAAAACAATTGCCTCTGGACATAATAAAAATAGACCGAAGCTTTGTTGCTGGTATTGGTGTTGAGAAAACAGATGAAGCGATCATAGAAGCGACATTGGTCTTGGCCAAAAGCCTTAATATTTATTGCATCGCAGAAGGTGTAGAGACAAAAGCACAATTAAATTATTTGGCCAAACGGCAATGTCATTATATTCAAGGTTACTTCTACAGTAAGCCACTTGAGGCCTTAGAATTCATCGAAAATTTGAAAAAAAGCGTCGATGAAATTAAAGCCGTCGCTCAAGGGTCTGATTCAGCTAACGGTTAATGTTTATGAGTAAGCTATTGGTTTTTTATAATTCGTAATCATATCTATCTAATTAGTAAAACATTATAAGCAATATATTGATCTTAAAAGAAACTAAGGCAACAAATATGACACAACATTTTGACTACATTTCAATTGGCGCTGGCAGTGGCGGCATTGCATCAGCAAACCGAGCTGCGCGTTTAGGTAAAAAAGCCGCTGTTATTGAAGCCAGGCATATTGGTGGAACCTGTGTGAATGTCGGTTGTGTACCGAAAAAAGCCATGTGGTATGCCGGACAAATTGCTGATGCGCTACATTATGCTAATGATTATGGTTTTAAAGCGCCGTTACAAGGTTTTGACTGGTCAAAGTTGGTTGCAAACAGAGAAGCCTATATTGAGCGAATTCATGCGGCTTACGCGCGTGGTTTTGCCAGTAATGATGTTACCGTGATCAAGGGGTTTGCTAAGTTTGTCGATAAAAATACCGTAGACGTTGATGGTGTTTTGTATACCGCTGACCATATTACCATTGCTACCGGCGGGCGGCCAAGTCGTCCTAATATTGAAGGCGCAGAGTATGGTATTGATTCAGATGGATTTTTTGCATTAACCGAACAGCCTGAGAAAGTGGCGGTGGTGGGTGCAGGTTATATCGCGGTTGAGCTTGCCGGCGTGTTGCACGCATTAGGCAGCGAATCACACTTATTGGTACGCAAAGAAAAACCATTACGCGGTTTTGATGACATGCTCAGTGACACCTTAGTGGAGCAAATGGCTAAACATGGTCCAACACTGCATACCATGAGCGTACCAACGCGTGTTGAAAAGCATAGCGATGGTAAATTAACCATTCACTTAGATAATGGCAAAAGCATCGGGCCGGTTGATAGCGTGATTTGGGCCATAGGTCGTGAGCCCGCCACTGATAATATTAATATTGAATCAACGGGTATTAAGCTCGACGAGCGTGGTTTTATCCCAACAGATAAGTATCAAAATACGGATGTTTCCGGCATTTATGCGGTTGGCGATAATACCGGCCGTGCGCAATTAACACCGGTTGCTGTCGCTGCAGGTCGCCGTTTATGCGAGCGTTTATTTAATAATAAACCTAACGAACATTTAGACTATTCCAATATCGCAACGGTGGTGTTTAGTCATCCGGTTATTGGCACAGTTGGCATGTCAGAGCAAGAAGCGATTACAGAATACGGCAATGAAAACGTAAAGGTGTATAACTCTCAGTTTACCGCTTTATATCAAGCAATTACCGAAGATTACCGTGATCCAACCAGAATGAAGTTAGTTTGTGTTGGTAAAGAAGAAAAAATAGTCGGTATTCACAGTATTGGTTTTGGTAGCGATGAGTTATTACAAGGCTTTGCTGTGGCGATGAAAATGGGCGCAACAAAAGCTGACTTTGATAATACGGTTGCTATTCACCCGACCTCAGCAGAAGAATTTGTTACCATGTAGGTCGGTATCCGGAAAATAAAAGCAGCACGATTGAGCGCGCTGGATAACTTACTAATGTCCATATAAGTTAATAAATTTAGCATAGACATTAGTATGGTTTTTATTATAAATTCAAATGTTTATTGTATGAGTTATTAACCCTTAGGCGCTAAAGTGAAGCTTAAAGACTTGGCTGCTTTTTATGCAGTAAGTGGTTAGTATTTTATTCCAGAAAATTTATGGCTCAGCTATTGAGTAAATATTAAAAAGGATGTTGATATATCTTCATATGATAGAGTAATTAAGCGCTATTGGCCTTTTTTAGAAAAATACCTTATAAATATCCCCAGCTCCGGTTAAGCTACTTTACTCACCATACTATTTAAGCGCCTATTGGTTGATGAAAATGCCTTGTTGATTACCGATAACGCTTAATAATACATTATTACTTTTTGCACTCATTATGATAACGTAATCAAGTTTATTTAACGTCATTTGTCTATAATCACCACGACTTAAGAGATATTTTAAAATTAAAATAATCACACTCATCTTTGCGGCTATGTGTATATTGCCAGGGTTAAACGCTCAATATTTTAGACCACACCAGGGGACTAAAAATTTGCGATCTATTGTCGTGTCTTTACTTAATGTTCTCAAGTCAAAAAACCTCGTATCACTTTTAATGGTATCGACGTTTGGCGTGTTTACTGCCATGCCTGCTTTTGCTGATGTGGACTCTCCACTATTAGAATATCGCTTCGAAGAAACTCGTTGGAATGGCACGGCCGGAGAAATACTCGACAGTTCGGGTAATGGCCATCACGCAAGTGTTAATAACAACGCGATACTCGCAACAGCTTCACCGGCTTTAACTGGCACACCTGGAACTTGTGGTTACACGAGCCAAAATGATGGCTCAATAGCAGTCACCGGCTTGCCACTTAATACTGCAAGTAACGGCGTTAAAACCACGGTTACATTTTGGATGAACTGGGATGGTACCGACAATGTCATGCCTATCGGCTGGAACTTTCATGACATTTGGATAAGAAACGGTAGTATCGGTTTTAATACTTGGAGTAGTGATGTTTATGGTACTTCAAGTGCTGGTCTGGCAAATGGTTGGCATCATATCGCCGTAGAGTTTACTAATGGTAGTGTGACTAGCAACCGCATGTATATCGACGGTGTTGAACAAGTACTAACGCAACGATTTGGCTCTCCCACCAACAGCCGTGCTTTCGTTAATTCACAAATGCGAGTCGGTGGTGTTGCCAACTCTACATCGTATGACTTTCATGGCTTGCTAGATGAAGTTCGTGTATACCAAGGAACGTTGACTACTGCGGAAGTTCTTACGGTCATGAATGCAAGACATCCTTGTGTAGGCTCGCCTGTTATTGAGTATTATTTTGATGAGTTGAGCTGGGATGGCACACCCAATGAAGTACTTAACAATATCGGTAATGTTAATCACGGAACAGCGTTTGGCGACACTACCACAGTTAGCACAGGGCAAGTGTGTAGTGCAGGTACGTTTGATGGTACGGGAGACTATATCGATGCAAGTGGTATTAGCTCGTATCTAAATAGCACCGCAAGTATCTCCTTTTGGATGAAGAGTGATCAAAGCGGCAATAATTCGGCGTGGAATGCGCCGGGCATACTTGGTGTTGAAGAGCGAGGCGGTGGCGATGATATTTTTTGGGGCACGATTGATGCATCAGGACACCTTCGAATACAAAAGGGTAACGGTAGCTTTGCGGTTTCAAGTACGGTAATTAATGATAGTAGCTGGCATCATGTTGTGTTGACCTGGGACAGTGCTAGTGGCGTTGTTCAGGTCTATGTCAATGGCAATTTGGAAGGTTCAGCAAACTCTGAAACAGGTGACGTTGGCAGTCCATTTTCTAGTATAGGCCGCATTGAAAACAGTTTTAGCAGCGTAAACTATACTGGGCAACTCGACGAATTAATGGTTTTCGACTCAATTATTTCTCCAAGCCAAGTTAGTGATATTTACTCTAATCAATTAAATGGTGACAATTACGATGGTAGTGCACGAATTTGTCCTGTACCGCCAGTACCGTTAATCCCGATAGTTGACTACCGCTTTGATGAGTGTAGCTATACTGAAGCTGCCGGCGAAATTATTGATCAAACAGGTAATTTTAATGCGGATTCAAACAATATACCATCGCCGGTTGACGATGGCCTTATTAATAAATCACTCGATTTAAGCGCTAACAATACCAGTGACTGGGTTCATGTACCTAGCAGCCTCGTTGATGGTTTAGATGATTTTTCGGTATCACTTTGGTTTAAAACGGCAGTAAATAAATCACAGCAAGAAATATTTCATGCACTAGGAAGCAGTACTGGTGATGACGAGCTAGAAATATACCTACAAGGTGATGATGCTGTTGTTATCAAAGTAAAAGGTGTTAGCCAAGCGCTAAACAGTAACATTGTTCTGACCAATAATAATTGGCATCATTTAGCACTAACTCGAGTTAATACTGAGGTATGTTTATTTATAAATGGAGTTGCGCAAGCGTGTGGTAATTCTGTTGGTAACGGCGTGCTTTCAGTAACTGATGTTAATGCAGTCGTCATTGGACAAGAGCAAGATAGCTATGGCGGTAGTTTTACTATTAGCCAAAATTTTGTTGGCCAACTTGATGAATTTAAAATTTACAGTGCCAGATTAACGAGTGGTCAAATAAACGACATTTATGACAATGAGCTGGCAGGTAAAAACTATGATGCCAGTGCGATTGACGGTCCTCGTGATGCGGTGCAGTGTGATAATATTTGTAGCATCAATAGTGGCACCTTAAACGCAGTGGGTATTAAAATTAATGGCAGTGGCAGTGACTCTCAGATTAATACTACCACTGAAGGCTTAGCTATTTATTCAGCTTGGTTAGCGGCTGGCTCGCCAGCGACGGGCATCATTAGCGGTGGTACTTATAATGTATCGGCCAGTGGCACAAGTACGGTTGACCGCATAGATTTCGGCGGTTCAGAGCATGATTTTTCAGGCACATTGCCTTATCCAGGTTTTGCTGACGGTGTAGATGGTTCACATTTTTTAGTGCATAGCTCAGGAACACTTAGCTTACCGGCTGGCGATTATACCATTTTCGTAGAAAGTGATGACGGCTTTAGTTTTGTTATGGATACCGTAAGCGGCGATACGGTGTCATTTAATAAGTTTGGCAGTTCAACAGATGGCGCAAGTAATGAGTTAAGATTTGAACTACCGACCGGAAATTCAAATACCGGTGGCTCTTTTACCTTGACGCAAAATTCTGTTTTTGACATAGCGACTATATTTTTTGAACGCACAGGTGCTGATTATTTAGAAGTATCCATTGCTAATAATATTCGCTCAAACCAAGCACCTTCAGGTTATGAAATTCTTCGAGACGGCGCGCTTGGCGGCAAGGTAAATTTTGGTTGTAGCGCAGAACCGCAAATCAATCATTATGAAATTGCTCACGACGGTAACGGACTAACCTGTGCTGCTGAAACTGTCACTATTAAAGCTTGTATTGATGAAAATTGTACAAACTTAAGTACCGAGTCAGTTACGCTTGATTTTCTTGTTGATAATGCGCTGATCAGTTCACCCACCTTCACTGGCAGTACTGATATTAGCTTTAACAATACCGATGTTGAAACGGTTACTTTATCTGTTGCTAATGCCACCGTTTCAGCCTCAGACCCGGTAGTATGTGACGATGGCGTAGGCGCCAGTTGTAATATGGTATTTAGTAATGCTGGCTTTAGGTTTTTGTATGGTGATAGCAATAGTGAAACCTTACCTAATCAAGTATCGGGTACTGTATTTCCTGAGGAGTTAAAGCTTCAAGCGTTAAAAGATAACAATGGCGTATGTGAAGGCATATTTACTGGTAGTAACAACATCTATTTATCACAACAAAATGTTGCGCCGACAACACCTGCCGGTCTCGACTTTACGATAAATGGCAGCAGTATTGCAAAACATCCTAGCTTTACAAATACCGGCTTAAACTTTGGTGCTGACAGTATCGCGATTATTTCAACACCGATATACCATGATGCTGGGCAAATTCGCCTGCATGCTAATTATGATGTTGGTGGTATTACACTAACAGGTAGTAGTGATCCGTTTTGGGTAAGCCCTGCTGAACTCGCTGTTAGTGCTACTTCTGGCTCTGGAACGGGGTCAACTGTGCTAAATGGGGTAAGCTCCTCAGCTGGGCCTACCCATGCGGCGGGAGAAAATTTTCAGTTAACGGTTAGGGCACAAAATAGCCTTGGCGTTGTTACGCCAAATTATTCACCTGGGCAAATAGAGCTTAAAGTTGAGCGCACAGGCCCTACGTTGACCGGTAGCGTTGACGGTGATTTTACCTATTTTGCAGGCGCTTCGTTAAGTTCTAGCGTTGGCTCAACATTTCAAGAGGTCACCTTGACTAATTTTAGTTCAG
>OJDR01000043.1_pt1 | contig 58789 bp, 52 predicted proteins | sample 1593081 | NCBI WGS metagenome assembly OJDR01 (sample SAMN05416873, study PRJEB24817) | seawater metagenome | isolation source: Sea water | place: Canada:Atlantic | collected 2013-11
TACTTACACAGGTCGCCATCATCGTGCATGTCTTGATAAATATACAAGCAGATCCATTCATGGCTTACACAGACCCATTCACGACATTGAATATGACGGTAGAAACCGAAAAAATGGTACTATTATTTCGAAAATAGATTACAAGAAAAATGCTATCAACTACGCCAATCAAATTTTAAAGCGTGGCTAACCGAGGCTATTTTTTTGTTCTCACGCTTTAGAATAGAAATATCACCTGACAGGTACAGTTGTAATACCATTAACCATCAGGTCAATCTTGCGTTAATAAAGCTAAAAATAATGTCACTACCAACCCTTTTTCATTTTTCAATTCCATATGCGAGTCATGTACCTTGCAAACCGCTTTTACTAAACTTAATCCTAATCCAAACCCCGGTGTGCTTCGATGATTATCTAAACGGTAAAATCGATCAAATACATCATTTTGTTTCGTCAAGGGAATGCCTGGACCGCTATCTTTCATTGTAATTCGAAGTGTTTGCTCCACCTGGACTATCTCAATTCTAATTTCCCCACCAGCTGGGCTAAATTTAACGGCATTATCCAATAGATTAGCTAAAGCCTGCAGCCACTGATGCTTATCACCAAATACCAGACTTTTCGAAGCCTGGTTTTCCACGTGAAAGCGAATTCGTTTTTGCTCCATAGCGGGCTCGTATAAATCACTAAGCGTGGCAACAATATCGGAGAAGTTAAATGGAGAAAAAGCCTGCCTCTGCCCTCCTTGCTCTACTTCAGAAATACGCAGTAAAGCATTAAAGCATTGAATAATGCGTTCATTCTCATTAAATATTTTTTGAATATCAGCACGACTAGGTTTTGTTGATTGAAGAACTTGGTTCAACTGATTTTGCATATGAGCCAAAGGTGTTTTAAGGTCATGGGCTATATTATCTGAGACTCGTTTAACGCTTTCCATTAATTCACTAATTCGATTTAGCATAGTGTTAATGTGACAAGCCAGTTTATCGTAATCATCATCGCTTTGATATTCTGGTATGCGCAGGCTTAGCTCCCCTTGACTAATACGATCACACACTTCATTAATGAGTGTAAGTTTTCGCACTGCTCTACTAGCTACCCAATAACCACATATTAGAGCTAATAGAAAAATACTCACTAAGCCCATTATTAATAATTGACTCAATCCCTGAATAACTTGATAGTTACGATTAATCGCCTCTCCTAATAAGAGTTTTCCACCATCAGGTAAATTAAGAGTTCGAATCAAACAAGCAGAGGGCGAAGGATCTGTTAAACGATTATGAATAGTAAGGCGAGATGGATTAACCCATATTGAAAAGCTTGCTTCCAACATAGTTGGAGCCAATTTAAACCCATTCAGATTGGAATATAATAACTCACCCTGTGGGTTACTTAAGTGAACACAATAATTCCCATTACCTATAACATCATCTTGATCGAGATACAGTAATATCAACTGCGATGTGTTTAGTTTGTGTTTAGCGTAATCTGGCCAGTATGCTTTCTGTTTGGCCAATGCTTCGTCCATCCACAAATGAAACTCTTCGGGAATTTCTTCATTTAATAGGTACTCAACCAATGGGAATGGGACCATACTGGTATTGAAATCTTCAATGCTACCTAAGACATACAATCTAGCCAAAATCCCAATCCGTTCAGGCTTTTCCAATTCATCATCTTCAAGCATTTCCAGTAAGAAAGCGCTGTAATCCTGAATAAACACTTTTAACGATTCTACATCCCAGTCACTATCATATACAGAAACGCCGTCAAAATATGGATACAACTCAGGATGAAAAAAGTCGTCAGTTTTAATATCTATTAATAACGTATCGCTGGCTTCACGCAAGTCTTCCAATATGTCTGATATTAAAGCTTGTTTAATCAATAAATACATGGTTAAAAGGAAAATAGCCGAGGTGATGGCAACGGCAGAAAAAGTCGACAAAGCCAATCGAAAACTGGAACTAGAGAGAATCTTAAGCCTAGTCACGAAAAATATAGCCAGCTCCCCGCACTGTATGAATCAGTGGCCTCTCACCCGGGTTGTCAATTTTTTTACGCAATCGACTGACTTGAACTTCTACAACATTGGTTTGAGGGTTAAAGTGCATTTCCCAAATCTGTTCAAGAAGCATAGTTTTAGTGACTACCTTCCCTATACGTTGCATTAGGTACTCAAGCAGTTTAAATTCGCGAGTCAATAGCTCAATGCTACGCTCTCCCCGAGAGGCCTGTCGCGAATGTAGATTTAAGGTCAAATCACTAAATGACAAATAATTAGAGTGGTTGGGTTTATTGAAGCGTTTCGAAATCAACTCTATTCGAGCCAATAATTCGTTAAATGAAAAAGGCTTCGCCAGATAGTCATCACAGCCATTTCTTAGACCCTCTACTCGATGCGCCACTTCTCCTAAATTACTTAACATTAAAACCGGTGTTTCTACTTCCATGCTTCGCAATGTTTTCACTAGGCTTAGACCGTCCATCTTAGGTAACATCCGGTCCAGTACAATCACGTCATAAGGTTCACTGCTGGCTTCAATTAACCCAGACTTTCCATCTAAACAGCATTCTACGGTATGACCAGACTGAGTTAAGCCTTGATATAAATAGTCAGACGATTGGAAGTCATCCTCGACTACTAAAACTCTCATAACACCATCCTAAAAACACTGAATATTCTCAATAGATTAACATTAATGGTTTGAAATGGTTGTATTGCAAATGTTAGTAAAATGTAAATAGGCGCATATTTGAAATTTGGTGCTTTGCTAATAGCTACCAGAGAACCCAAATAAGAAGGAAAATTCAGGTTCGTTCAGGTCAAGGCGTAATGAACACACTTGGAGATTAGTTTAGTTTTCTAACTTAGCATACTTAACTACAGCTACTTCAAACATTACATTTAATTTAAGTTTGCTCCAGCCTGAGCTTAGAATCTCTTGATATATTGAGTTCCCACTCTCTCCTGAGTAACTTAATGATGCTATGTATTTACTTAAATCGCTCAATTATCCACAGCCTATGTTTATCCGCGGTGATATTTCTTTCAGCATGTCAATTCGGAGTCAGCAGTGAGGAAGAAACGTTAGGCGATAATTCACAAAATAATGAGACAGGTTCCGGCACCGAAGAAAAAATGCCTCCCATTGATTTTCAAAATGGAGAAGGGTTTTTCGCTTACTATACTCGACTGGATTCAGGCCAAGACTGGGAAGCCCATCAATATATTGGCGATTACGCAGATATCGTGATAAATCTATCTGAATCTCGCCAATTTTATTTTTGGCGTGCCTCTAGCTACCTGCCCCGCTGGCAAACGGAAAATGGTACAAGTTACGTTCAACAAATATTCGAGACCGACGGAGATGGCAGTGGCCTACGCTGGGATAAACTGAATCGTCACTCCCATGTTCGCATCATTGAACAAACAGACTCTGAAGTAGTTATTCATTGGCGCTATGCGCCAGTGTTTGATACCGATGAAAACCCCATGGTACCCGGTTGGAAGGGCTGGGTAGATGAGTACTACACCATTTCAGCCGATGGTACCGTAGCTCGAGAAATTTACGATCACGATAATGCCAAAAAAATCTCCACTGAATTAAGTCTAAATTCCGATGGGACCATTAGTGCTAAGAATACCTCAAATATCGATTATATCCAGAACGCCCCTAGCTCGAATAGCGCTAGCGAATTACCCATTGGTGAGAATTTAGGGTTCGGCGCACATTACACCAAACTCGGTTATTCTGGTTCATGGGATACAGGGCCAAACGATGGTTATGAACCAAAATCTTCTAAGTGGAACGACAACTGGCAAAACCATGATCACCCTGATGTGATTGTAAACTTTGATAATAATGAAACTAAATGGGTGTTTTGGCGAGGATTAGGGTTTGTGCCGAGCATAGTGTCTGAAAATGGCGCCTGGTTCAGTAACGAATTTAATGAATCTTGGGGCTGGCCACAGATGTGCGATTCAGGTGGTGCTGAGCCCATGAATGATAAACAAGCTCGCTATAGTCACGTCCGTGTGATTGAGAATACCCCCGCTCGAGTGGTAGTTCATTGGCGATACCACCCCACGGGTATTTGTTACAACCTGATAGATACCGAAAATTCACCAGATAACTGGGGGAGTGTTTCTGATTTTATTTTTTACATTTACCCAGATGGTTCAACCCTTTCAAAAAACACATTGCATAGTCAGCAGGTGAATACCTATGGTGGTTCGGTCAATGGGTTTGAATATCATGAAGCCATGATTATCAATAGCGCGGGCAAAGATCCTTGGGACAATATCGATATTCAAAATACAGTTTCCATATTTAACCTAGCCGGTGAGTCTGCCACCTATAGTGGAGCGAATGGTGGCATCAATTCTATAGGCGACGAACCTTTTCCGTTACCCATTAAAGGTAATATTTCACGCATCAATTTGAAAGATACGCCCTATGATACTTACACCGTTATGGAACATGGAGGCTCTTTAGAAATATTACCCTATTGGGAAATGGATTTTAATGGAGAGTATCCCAACCACCACTTTGTTCGCTGGAACCATTGGCCAGTTAATCAAATTCGTGCCTTTGGTCGTAGTGCAACTGCTGCGAACTATCCTAGTCATACCTCTCTAATTCATATGGCATTTAACCCCCCGTTTGATCAAGGGGATACGTGGCAAACACGTTTATTACTCACCGGTGTTTCGGACATGAGTGATTCCCAAGTGGTGAGTTTAGCCCACTCTTGGATACACGCTCCGAGTGTTGAAAATGTACAAGGGGCTCAAGACGGTTTTTATGACGAAAGCCAACGTGCATATCAATTTAAAGCCAACAAAAAAGAATTAAGCTTTACATTAAACGGGTCAGTGAATCGTCCAGTTTTTAATCCTGCGTTTTCTTTTGCCAACTGGCAAGGAAGTGATGACGCTAAAATTACCGTTAATGGCAGCCCAGTTCCAAGCGCAAAGAAAGGTGTCATTAGAAATAGCAATGGCCAAAAAACCTTACAACTGTTTATTCCTCTGCAATCGCAATCACCTGTGAAATTTTCAGTTTTTTCAGGCTAAATCATCCAATTTATCAGCTATTACAGATGTGTAATGTTCAGCCCAGATTGCCGTTACGTCCAGATGGTAGGCTGGTTCTGAACTACTTCACAGCTTAGGCTAATTTTCAATTAACAAATAGGATACGATAATAATGAATAAAGAATTAACTCTGGTCATCGCTATGAGCATTGCGATGGTTGGTTGCAGTTCTACCGACCCAGAACTCACAAAAGAAATAAAAAACTCAAAAACAGAAGATAACTTTCTACAAACCAACGAAGGTTTTTTTGCCTATTACACCAAAACCAGTGGACCACAAACTATTAAAGACATGACAGGCCCTTATGCCGATATTGTGGTAAATATAGAAAATAAAGGTAACCTGATATTCAGTGCAGAAACCAGCTACCTACCGGTTTGGCACTTTGAAAATGAAAACACTAATGACAAACAAGCTTTTAATAACCTTATTGAGCCTCTAATAAACAGTGACTCCCGATTTGATAGTAACAATGATTTTTCTTACGCCCGTATAATTGAACAAACGCCAGAAAAAATCACCGTACATTGGCGCTACATGCCAGTGCCTGATGCCAAACTTCAAAGTGACCCTAAAGCCGTAGTCCACGAACTAATAACCATAAAAGCAGACGGCGAAGTGACTCGACTGCATAGGCCTGGCACCGACACTATTGATCAATGGAAAGCATTATCAGGTGCAGTTCAACAGACTTTAAGCCTAACCACAAATGGCCTGGCAAACGTGCAAAGCCAAGCTGCTTTACAAACTTCAATAGCTTCCAAAATACCTAGCTCTATCATTACTAAGAGCAATGTAGGAAACCCGGTTGCCCACTGGCACCTTGACGAAGGTGTAGGGAAAACAGTTAGCGATCAATTAAGTAATACCATCGGTCAATTGGATAGCCATGGCGGTGATTGGGTTCCGGGGGTTTCTGGTCATGGACTTAGCTTTGATGGGTATCGAAGCAAAGTCACTGTTAACCCTGATAACCTGCCAGACCTCAATAATGCTTTTACTGTTGAAGCTTGGATATTTCTCTCTGCTTATCCTTGGGGCGACGCCCCTATTCTGCATCAAACACAAGCTCAAGGTTTATATTTTGGAGTTACTGGTGCAGGGGCCTTAACGCTTAAATTAGCGGGTAGCACATTATCAAGCAGCCAATCAATCCCGACTAATCAATGGCTACATGTAAGCGCTAGTGTGGGTGACCAAATGACCATTTATGTTAATGGCCAGGCGCTTTCGTCAAGTGCAACTCCGAATAACCTAACATTGACAAAATCTGAATTAATGATGGGTTTAAATAGCCAACCTTCTGCAGCAATTGAAGGGGTTCGCATAGATGAAGTGGATGAGTTCAACCACTTCTCAAGCATATTTGGATTAGAAGCGGTAATCGATGAAGTGGTTATTCATGATCGTGCTCTAAGGGACGCCGAAGTACTCGCCAGCTACGAACACATAGCAAGCAATCTAAGCAGCATAGAAAGTCCCAATAAGCGGCAATTGCCTAATTTGGAAGAATTCCCACAATCATTTGGTGCATATCACACTCAATTGGATTTTCATGATATGTGGGACAACCTATGGCGCGTGACAGAGATTGAAGACATCGTGGTTCGATTTGACGATAAACCATTAAGTCTTGTTTATTGGCGTGGCACCTCACACGGTATGAATTTAGTAACTGAAGATTACTGGATGTCAGATCAAAGTGTGGAAATGATTATCCCAGATTTAGATGATCCAGAAAATACAGCAGCCTTTAATGAAATTGTCACCCTTGCTGAACATATGTCCGATAAGACAGCATTACGAACCCATGTAAGACTCATTGAAAATTCACCTGCGCGAGTAAAAGTACATTGGCGTTACGCTGCCGCCGATGTGTTTGGCACCCTTATCATGGACAACGCTTTTATTGACGAAGTGCATACCATTTACCCTGACGGAATTGCAATTCGAGACGTGTATTACCACGGTGCTGAAAATAAGGATGATCCACAACATCCAGGAGTCGTTTTTTATCAAGACTTCCAGTGGCTGTTAAGTCCAGGACAGAAGCCAGAAGACTTTATGAATCGAACAGCCGTTTCCTTAGCGGAATTAAGTGGCACCCAAAAAGATGTATTTTATCCGTACAACTACCAAACGGATCTTGAAGGGAGTGATATTCCAGAAACCGGTAACATTGCGGTATTAAACAGTAAAACCAAGTGGAAAGTATTTGGTATCTCGCAAGGTAATACCTTTTACCCATCCAGTAATATAGAGCGCTCCCCGCACGTAGACTTCGAAGGCCAAACTTTCCCATTTGCGGGCCCCTGGAACCATTGGCCTGTGGCACAAATTCCGTCAGACGGTCGCTATACTATTCAATATGACCGCGTTTCGCACTTTGCATTAGGTGTATTGGAGGCCTTCCAATATGGCACAGGGTCAATGATGTATGGTTTTGTAGAAAGCCAAACTAATGAGTTGGGCGATCCAACCAAACTCCAATCGCTTGCAAAGTCTTGGGTGACACCAGCCGTTGCGACAACAACGCAAGGGGTCAAGAATAATGAAGTTACTTATAATAAAAATGAGCGAGCTTTCCATTTAACGTCCAACGGAGGTGATATTGAATTGGTATTTAGCGCCAACGAAAGTCAGCCACTTAAAAACCCTGCATTCGTGATTCATCAATGGAATTCAAACACGCTACCTGAAGTACTGTTAAATAACATCACCGTCACCGATGTGAAAATGGGCATTGAAAGGGATACCGACGGTTCACAAATGCTCGTCATATTTCTGCCTCAAGAGCATTCCTCGCAAACAACCTTCAGTTTCAAGAAAACTTAGGAGAGTTGAAAATATGAGCTAATCAGCGCCAATAAACTCGGTGCTGATTCATTTTAGATAAAAAGGGATGAGTCAATACGCTTATAATAATTATATGATGTCTGTAGATACTCACCTTTATGTTGCACTGACGAGTTCAATTCGCGAAAGAGCATTAGGGGCCAAACCGACCTTTAATGCCTTACTTAGTTTCTAAAAATAACAAGGCATTATCTTGATCAATTTTAAAATGATACTGGCCAAGAAAATTCATCCCCAATAAACCATCCGAGCGAGTATGCTCCCCCATATTCACTTCTAGCACCGAAAGATCTTCCGCTTGTCTATCTGCCAATGAAAAAGTAGACACCGAAAATACCCTTGCTACGGTGGTGCCATTAGCAGTATTCACTTTCACTTTCTTTAATTCATCACTTAGGGCATCACTTTCTTGACTAAGGCGCGCAATGGCATTCTGACTTAAAGAGGTGTAACTGGCACCGGTATCAATTAATAGCACTAAATTCACTTGGGCAATTTGTACTTCCACTAAAAACTGGCTTCCAGAGCGAATCAATGGAATGCCCTCTTTGTTTAATTGCGCCTCAGCCAAAGTGTTTCTCAAACGCGTTTGTAATTCATCTACCCTAGGGGTGAACTGTTCGTCGTAAGGCAAAAATGCCAATGCATCTAATGCTTCTTGGAGCGCACCTTGTTGCTGATAAACGTTCGCCAACGCCAGACTAATGGGAATGTACTCGTTCAGCTGTTGCTGTGCATACAAAAACAACTGTTGGGTTTCTTCATTTGACAGGGCTAATGTTTGCTGATGGAAACTATTAATCATTTGGTTTAAGGCGCTTTTTATTTCTTTTACAATTTTATTTTGTTCTTGCTGGCTGCTAGCCATATCTTTAGCCACAAAAAAGGCCTCTAGGCCTTTATAATAATGTCCGCTAGCCAACAATCTTAGTGCCTGAAGCTTATAACTGTCGCTGTCGGCTAAACCGGCAAGTTCCATGGCCTGTAACCACTCTCCCAGAATTGACCAGTTTTTATTCTTAGCCAGCTCAAATAAATGATTCTTTAAGTAGTGTATTAAAAGGGTTGATTGAGAAGCGCTAAACTGACGAGAAGTCAGTGAATTGATGGTCAAATCAATAGATTGCTGATCAATGTATTGTTTAACCTGTGTAAGATCACTATTGGTTTGATTTATAGCGGTTTTTATTGGTTCAATATTAACCGATATTTCAGAGGTAGAGTCTAAAGAAGAAGTTGGTGTAAAAAAAAATGAATTAACCGTGAAGCCGACTAGGGTGCCACACAAGAATACCCAACCATATTTAATTAACATTACATCTAACTCTCACCAATCCATGCAAGAGATAGTAAACTAAGATGGGCAAGATGAAAAACAAAGCCCACCCCATAGGCAGACTTTCTTTTCTGTAACACATTGAAGCGTTACAAAACCATTAATGCCACCATGGCCAGTAACGCAGGTAACCCCTGAACCAACATAATGCGCTTATTGGCCGTTAAACCACCATAAATGGCGGCAACCATCACACAGGCCACAAAAAACACTTGTATTTGCCATGCAAATTCAGCATCAGGGTGCAATAGCCCCCATGCTAAGCCTGCGGCTAAAAAGCCATTATATAAGCCTTGGTTAGCGGCTAAAACTTTACTGTTTTCAGCTTCTTCTTTGGTGGTTCCAAATGTTTTCATGCCTTTTGGCGTGGTCCATAAAAACATTTCTAAAATTAAAATATAAACATGCTCAATGGCCACCAGTGCCACTAAAAAAGTTGCGATCATTTTCTCACCTCAATTTAAAAACACACATGAGTGTTTTATTTATCTAAAAATTAGTCATTAAACACACAGCTGCTAAACAATGAGTGTTTTACCGCTTTTGACAATATCGGCTGGGTCAACTTTACCCGGCACTTTAATGCCTTTATAACAGCCTTCACGGGCATGCATGGTATTAATCCAACGCTTAAGGTGCGCCATTTCACTGATATCCACCCCACTCCACTCATGAGTACGAGCCCAACACCAGTTGGCAATATCTGCGATGGAAAATTCCTCGCATAAAAATTCTTTATCGCTTAAGTGCTGATCTAAAACTGACAATAAACGCTGTGATTCATTTTGGTAACGATCAATGGCCGCTGGAATTTTTTCAGGAAAATAGCGAAAAAACACATTAGCCTGCCCCATCATGGGCCCCACACCGCCCATCTGAAACATTAACCATTGCAATACCTCATATCGCTTAGGCCCACTGGTGGGCAGTAACTGACCGGTTAATTCAGCCAAATAAATCATGATGGCACCAGATTCAAACACCACCTCTTCACTTTGGGTATTTTTAATAACCGGAATACGGCCATTGGGGTTCATGGCTAAAAAGTCTGGCGTTTTCTGTTCCTGCTTCATTAAATTAACGGGTTTTACAACATAAGCTAGCCCTAGCTCTTCTAGGGTGCAGGAAGCTTTCCAACCATTGGGCGTGGGGGATGTATAAAGATCAAACATAATTAAGCCCTCGCACTTGGGCGGCTATTAACTTGCTTATACCAGCGCAAAAGATGTGTGTATTCATCATCTATACGAAGTTTAATGACGCGCGCAAAATCAATGGACACAAATGCGGTAATGTCTGCAATGCTAAACGTATCACCAGCGATGTATTCACTATTGGCTAAATGATCATTCAATAAGGGCATAAACTTGCTGGCATCTTTCACACATTCTTGCCCCCAAACAGGGACAGGCGTCATGCGGTCGGCAAAAAAACCACTGCAATGTTGAAAACCCATACCAATTAAATTCATGAAGTACAATTCACAACGGCGCTGCCACATTTCAATATTTGCTTGCTGTAAAGGGCTCTCACCCATTAGCGAAGGGCTTGGCTTAACGGCCTCAAAATAACGACATATGGCCACCGATTCGGATAGATAACTGCCATCTTCTAGCTCCATTACCGGAATTTTTGCCAACGGATTCATTTGCTTAAACTCTTTGGAGACATTATCACCCTTTTGCAAATCCAACTGTACATACTCAATGTCAGAAATGGACTTTTCAGCTAAGAACATGCGCACACGACGGGCGTTAGGGGCGATTTTTTCTTCAAATATCTTCATGAACTCACTCTGATTTTTATGGTTATTTTATAGCGCTTAATTATCTTTTAACGAGTTTCAAACCTTTCGTTTAGTAATACTCTACCGATAACTAAACATTCGGTCAAATACCTGTTAATCTTGCCTGATCAAAATCAGAGTACAGAATATGGCGCGCCCGCTTTCCTTTAACCCCACTGAAAAACTCCATCAGGCCATGATGGTGTTCTGGCGCAATGGTTACGAAGGCACCAGCATTAATAATTTGATTGATGAGCTAGAGATTAATCGCTTTAGCTTATACAGCCAATTTGGTGATAAACATCAGCTTTATCTAAAGGTGCTTGAGCACTACAACCAGGTGGTTTACCAGCCTTTATTGACCCCTCTTAGAAGTAATACACCAGGCAAGGCCGCCATTGATCAATACTTAGAGAACTTTGCCCAAAAAGTGTCAGGGCCTCATGCTCAGCACGGCTGCCTCATTCAAAGTACGCTACTGGCAGGCGATAATGTGGATTCTGAATTTAAACAAGTCTTATTAAAACGTGTGAATGAACTAAAGGGTTTATTGCGTAACAATTTAAAAGCAGCTCAAGAACAAGGGGATCTCAACATGCCAGTAAAAGCTTGTCTTGATTTCACACTTATGACCATCAATGCCTTGTTAATGGCCCGTAAATCTCAGGGCATAGAGCTACTCAATCAGAACGTGAAGTTTTTCCGCCAAACCATGAAAAGCTGGTAAACAGATACGGCCACCAATCAGGTAATACACGCATAAGCTGTGTTGTTTATAGCCCCCTTTCGAATATCCAAACTCAATTTCAAGGTCAGTGCCTGTTCAAAATGAGCTAATCTTATTAAATTAGATAGTTACGGGCATTCAATGAGCTAATGAAGGTGCTTCCTAGTCTGAAATCACTGCTCTGGATACTGACATTTTCGCTTGCTACTTTTACGGCTGAAGGCGAGGAAACCCTATATCTTGTGACGGGGGACTACGCGCCCTTTTCTGGGCAAACACTTCCACAAGGAGGCATGACCACAGAGATCACGACTCTAGCCTTTAAGGAAATGGGTTACGAGGCTCATATTGATTTTGAACCTTGGAAACGTGGCTATATTAACACGGGAAAATTACTGTACTTTGGAACCTTTCCCTATGTAAAAGACAGTAGCCGTGAAAAAGATTTTTTATTCTCCCATCCCCTGTACACCATTAAAGTTAACTTTTTTGTACGAAGTGATTTCAATAAAACATTTAGTAAAAAGCAAGATCTAAAGGGCTTAAAGACTTGCCTGCCGGTGGGGTATTCATCAAGGGAAATTCAAGATCTTATAGATGAAGAAATTATTTCCATCACCATGCGTCCATCTAACGATGCCGCTTGTTTTCGGGCCCTAGAAAAGAATCGCGTTGACTTATATGCCATTAATTTCATTACCGGGTGGCAAATCATTAAAAACACGTTTGGGCGTATTGATGGCTTTAAAAATATTGGTGAACCGCTAATGCCGGCACACTACCATTTAATCGTCAGTAAACAACACCCTAAGGGTCAAGCACTGCTGAAAGTTTTCAATGAAGGCTTAACGCGCCTTAAACACAATGGCTTGTATCAAGACATTCTAGAGCGTCACTTGGCTCAATAAACCCAACTATTTCCCCTTTATTTTGAATTCACCCATTGGGCTAGCTCAGTGCGGCTGGTGATTTTTAGTTTACGATATATTTTATACAGATGATTAGACACGGTTGATGGGGCCACTCCCATTTCTTTTGCCGCTTCTTTAAAAGATAACCCTTTGGTGATGGCTTGAGTCACTTCTTTTTCGCGAGCACTTAATAAATCCATGGGGCTGGTTTCCCATAATGAAACACACAATAAATCTCCCAGCGGCTCTGTCTTCACCTGTAATTTTCCTTTTGCTTCAGAATTTTCACCATCTTTCAAAAGAAAAGGCATCCGCCCCAAGCTGTCTTTGGAGTAATACGGCACCAATAAATCCATAAAACCAGGTTGAATCTCAAAAAATAAACCGTGACGATCACAAATGGCCAATGCTGAATTATTCACCGTGTTTTTTTTATGTTCTAAATGTAAAAAGTAAGCATGTGAAGCCGCTTGCACCAAATGGTAAACCATACGTTGAAGCGTTAGCCTATCTTCTTTAGAGAAAGGTTTCTGTCGATCAAAACGATACAAGCTAACTAAGCTCATAATGCCGGTATTTTCATCAGGCAGTAGCACCCCCATCACTCTTTCCACTGAGTACTGAGAAAAAAACGCCTTATACACTGGGCTGCTATAAAAGGATTCATCCTCCACAACATCCATCATGTCTATTGTAACCGCTGGGTTAGATTTTAATTGATCAAAGAAAGGATTAATGGTTTTGTATTTCGCCAGTGCTTTGGGATAGCTATCATCTACTCCTAACACATCTACGCTATGAAATTCTTGTGAGTCTAAGTGGCCCGTCCCCCAAAGAGCGCCATCAAAATCAATCACCTGAGCCAACTCGGTTAGGGCTCTTCGACGATAGCCTTTAGTGCCCAATGCGGACAGTCGGTACAAGCGTGCAATGCTCGCGTCTAACTCATTCATTATATTTGCTTTCCAAACCCATAAATTGGGATGCCTATAGGCTAATTTTACTATTTTTATTTTCACGCTTAAGAGCACAATCAATTGAGCTTAATGATTCACTCACCTTTTGGGGCCGCTATGGATACTAATTTAAACATTAATGAGCAACTACTTCCCAATGAAGGCAAGTTTGATGATGCTTTTTTCAAACAATTTGAACTAAGACACCGCGAGCAACCCTTGCAACTCACCGAAGACATTAAAAAGAATTATCAATTCCCTACTTTCTATGCCGATGCCAGCTGCTCAATCGCTATATTTCATTGTGATTATCAAGCAGCTAAAGACATGATGCCAGACCCACGCATGGAACCCGTTAAAATGACCAAAGGTCGTTCACTGGTGATATTTTCTTGTTATGAATACCGCAATGTTATGAATGTGGCCCCTTACAATGAAATCGCCATGACGATTCCAGTCATGAGCGATGGTGGCATGAATGTTCCCGTTTTGACCATGTTATTGGGGGACAAGTTAAAAAAATTTGGCTATTACGTTTTTCACATGCCAGTTACCTCTTTAGAAAACCGCATTCGAGGCCGTAAAATATGGGGGTTACCAAAAGATGTCGAAACCATCAATGTTGACCATGCCAACGGTTACTCTACCGTGACCTCATCGGTGAACGATGAAAAGCCCTACATTGAATTAAACATTCCCATGCAAGGGGATGCTCAAGATTTTAACGTTAAATCAAATCTCTATTCGGTATTAGAAGGCGAGCGTCTTACCAGTTCTACAGCCTTTAGTGGCAGCTTTAACCTAACTAAAAATATGGGCACTATTCTTAAAAAATCAGCCACCAGCGACAGCGCAACACTAAAATTAGGCAGCGGCCCCATGGCCGATAAATTAAAGGCCCTTAAAATAGAAAGTACTGCATTTCAATTCCGTCATAGCGATTCCATTAACGCTTGCTTCGACTTAGCCCATACAAAGGCATGATCATGAACCAGAAACGACATTACCTAGTATTTGGAGCAGGTGCCATTGGCACCACAGTGGCCGCTTGGTTAAATGATGGCGATGTGGCGGTGAGCATTTTTGATAAACCCGAAATAAGTGAACACATTAACCAGCACGGTCTGGATATTTATCATGGAGAGGAGCCTCAAAAACGCTATAAGTCGCGAGTAACGGCTTATTCAAATTTAGACGAGGTGCCCACACCTGACGTCATTGTATTGTGTATTAAAAATTACAGCCTTGCTGGGGTTAGCCAGTTGTTAACCCATAAATACGGTAAAGACATCCCCATTGTCGCCTTGCAAAATGGCGTAGAAAATCAAAAAATTCTGCCTCAATATTTTAATCAGCTCATTTATGGGGTGGTGTGTTTTAACGCTTGGGTTGACGGCCCTGGCGTTGTTGGCTACCAGAAAAAAGGGCCGTTTGCATTGGGTCACAATGGGGGCGTCACTGAAACACAATTGCACACCATTGTACGAGATTTTAATCAAGGCGTAGAAACCCAAGCCTATAAAAAACTAGCGGATGCTGCTCATTCAAAAATCGTCATCAACCTCACCAATTCTTTAACCACATTAGTGGCGTTGCATGAAAATGATCAATCCAAAAGTAAAGACTTTCAGAAGTTACTCACCACCATGACCTATGAAGGCATTAAGGTTATGAAAGCGGCTGGTTTCAAAGAAAGTAAGCTGGGTGGCATGCCGGGCTGGTTACTGATAACCGCAGCGGGTGTATTGCCAGGCTTTGTGACGCGTAAGCCTTACCTTAAGAACTTAAAAAAACTGGTGGTTTCCAGTATGGCCCAAGACATTATTGTTAATGGTGCTGGTAGCTCTGAATTAGAAAGCATCAATGGTTATGTTTTAGCATTGGCCAAGCAACATGGCATTAAAACCCCCGTAAACAGCACCATTTATGAAATTTGCAAAGAAGAGTTTACTAAAACACCCTTCAAGCCTGTTTCAGTGGATTTTATCTGGCAAAAAGTGAGGGAGGCCGCCTAACTGTTAGCCCGTTTTTCAGGGCTTAGCATGGTAAAGATGCTAAGCCCGAAAGCCTTTAAGCCAACTTACTTTAGTATGACTGGGTGACCCGCCCGTCTAGTAGCGTTGGCTTTTTTTCTTCTGTATCCCTACTGGCTTTATTCTTTTATCATTACAGTATCTTCAAGATTCCCATCCCCATTTTATTCACTATCTGAGTGCAAAAGAAAATTCATGAAGAATTTGATCAAAAAAGGCTTAGAATCTATTCAATCCAATGCAGATAAAGCATTGGATGAAATAACAAATGGCTACAGTTTAGCCAAAGATAAATTAAACAACCTGCCCATTTTCACCTCTATAGAAAGCTGTGCCCAAACCCAGAACACGCTGTTTGATGAAAAGCACTATTTTGTTATTCCATACCATTTAAGTGAATACCAATTCGCCTTGCATACCATGCGCTGTTTACCTGATGGCGTGCCACCCCTTAATGAATTAGAAAAACGTCGCGTATTTCATTTTGCCAATGAGCACAGTGAATTTATGTTGCAACAATACATGCAGCAAAGTGCCATGGACATTGTTCATCAGCAATATAAAGACAACCCCAATGGCCTTGAAACTCTGGCAAACAATATTGATACCCTTGATAAACAGTTAACCAAGGGCATGTTATTAGCAGGTGGACTAACCGCTCTTGTAAACCCTATAGCAGGCATAGGCATTGCCGCAAAAGCGCTAACACCTGGAATGAGCAGTTTAATCAACACCTTTGCTTTGAAACCGGGTGCTAAAAAACTTCAGAAACACCAGCTCGAAAAATCATTGAAAGAAGCTCAGAAAAATATACAAACACAATTTGAAGACACCACGACTTTAAAGGTGGTGAACCCTATATTGAAAGAATTAGAGTTTGCCTTGAATACCACACAGGAACAGCACGACCCATTATTAGACCCTAATTTGGGAGATGGCAGCATTACAGAGTTGGACCATGAGCGCTGGCGTAGTCTCACTGAAATTGCCATCTGCCATGTGTATAAAGAGGCCTATGGTAACTCGAAGCTTCATCAACAAGCACAATTAGGCCCTGAAGATTTACGCTGGTTATCGGTTTTATTTGAAGTGCATTCTCTTTAAACTTTTAATGGATAGCCTTCTATCATATGGCTAATTTTTTCCCTCAGTAAATCTCTTAACAATAACACCATCGGTGTCACTTGCTGGCGACTGGCGCATATTAAATATAAATCTAAGTCTTGTGTTGAGAAGTCCTGCAACACTTCAACCAAGCGATTATGGTGTAAATCATCCGCCATATCTAACTGAGATTTAAACGCAATGCCCTTTCCCGACACGCACCAACGACGTACTAAATCAGCATCGTTACTCTCTCGGTTGCCTTTCACTTTAACAGAAAACTCAGTGCCCTTTTTTTGGCCAGAGCCAGCGTCCACCGCTAGGTTATTTTTAAATGACCATTGATCGTATAAACGGTTATCGACTCGGTAAAGCAGACAGTTATGCCGGCTAAGCTCGTTAGGATGTACAGGTTCTCCCATATCATTAAGGTAAGTTGGCGAGGCACACACGATTCGCCTTAACCTAGCAATTTTAAACGCCACCATAGAAGAGTCTTCAGGTTCGCCATATCGCAAAGCCACGTCTACTCGCTCCATATAAAAGTCTGCTAACGAGTCTCCTACCATGAGTGCTATTGAGAGTTCAGGGTGGGCGTCCATCAGCTCATCCAGCCAAGGCAATATCACATTACGGCCAAGATCCGAGGACACCGATAAACGCATCTCCCCTGCTACCTGCCCTTGCAAAGTGCTCAAGGATAACTTGCCCTCTTCTAGAGCCCCCAAGGCATCTCGGCAGTGGCTTAAAAAGCGCTCACCTGCTTCAGTGATGCGTAAGTTTCTTGTGGAGCGAATAAACAGCTCCACGCCTAACTGCTTTTCCAAACGCTTTAAGGCCGCACTGGCTGCAGCCGTTGAAACATCTAGCTGGCGCGCAGCCGCTGTGATGCTCTGGTTATCGGCCGTGCGCACAAACAACATGAGGTCACTGACATTCATACTTTATCCAATCCAAAGGGTTCAGGGGCACTCAGTATTATCAATATATTTTTGATAATAATTCAATCATTACCAACTTTATAGTTTATAACGTTTTATGAATAATGGCTTCATTAAATACGGGAGAGCACCATGAAAGCCATCGGTTATAAACAAGCAGGTAGCCTGCAGTTGGAACACGCTTTACAAGACATCACCTTAGAGATGCCTCAAGCGCTAGGCCGTGACCTATTAGTGAAAGTCGCAGCGATTTCGGTTAACCCAGTGGATACTAAGGTGCGCGCAAGTGCTCAACCCACAGAGGGCTTTAAAGTACTTGGCTGGGACGCTGTGGGCGAAGTCGTCGCCACAGGTAGTCAAAGCGAGCTCTTTAAAGTAGGTGATAAGGTTTGGTACGCAGGCGATCTTACACGCAGTGGCAGCAACGCTGAGTATCAATTGGTAGATGAACGCATTGTGGGTCGCAAACCCCAGTCACTGAGCAATGCCGAGGCAGCAGCCACCCCTTTAACGGCCATAACCGCATGGGAATTATTGTTTGATCGCTTAGGGTTTCAATTAACAGAGGCAATATCAAAACCTGCTTTAAATACAAGCACAGACAAACCTATTTTGTTGATTGTGGGGGCAGCAGGTGGCGTGGGCTCTATATTAAGTCAATTGGCGGTGAACCTCACAGATGCCATGGTTATCGGCACGGCCTCTAGAGCAGAAAGCCAACAATGGTTAACGGATTTAGGCGTTAATCATGTGATCAATCATCACAAAGATATGAAACAACAGCTTAAGGAGCTGGGTATTCAAGAGGTGAGCCATGTGATTAGCCTCACCCACACCGAACAGCACTTCGATGCCCTAGTGGATGTGCTCGCCCCACAAGGGAAATTTGCACTGATTGATGACCCCAAAGAAGGCTTGGATATTATGAAGTTAAAACTAAAATCCATTTCTTTACACTGGGAATTTATGTTTACCCGCTCTATGTTTCACACTGGCGATATAATCAAACAACACAAAATGTTAAATACACTAGCCGACTTATTTGATCGCAAACGATTGAAAACCACTTTGGGTGAAAATTTTGGAAAAATTAACGCCACAAATTTACTTAAAGCGCACCAACACATTGAAAGCAACCAAGCCATTGGCAAGATTGTTTTAGAAAACTTTTAATTAACTGTTTTTATAAAATAACCCATTAACTTACTAAACCTTACCAACAGGATATAACCATGACACAAGCATTAACCATCGTTGCCCGTATTGAAGCCAACACCGACAAAATAGCATTAGTAAAATCTGAATTATTAAAGCTCATTGAAGCCACTCGCCAAGAAGAAGGCTGCATTCAATACGACCTTCATCAAGATAATGAAAACCCAGCTGTATTCGTTTTCTATGAAAACTGGAGTAATCGCGCATTGTGGCTTGCGCACATGGAAAATGAACACCTTAAACATTACATGGCTGCCACCGATGGGGCTGTAAAGAGCTTTGTTTTAAATGAAATGACTAAAATCGCTTAACACTTAAGGCATTTAAAATTTAAGGTACAGCCCTTCTTGGGCATAAAAAAAGCCCTTAGTGAACGACTAAGGGCTTTGATTGTTAAAGCAGATTTATATTAAAGCTATGAAAACTTAAAGGGTTTTCATAAATTCAATTAATGTCCATTTTTGGTTTTTAGTTAATTGCGTACCGTACACATGCCCTTCATTAGAGTTGCCTTTTTGAATGTGACCATCTTCTGCTAGCACATTAAATTCAGACAACCCTTCCTTTGTATTAAAGCCCACATTCACTGGATCAAATTCCCTATCCCCTACCCAAAATTGTTTGCTGCGATTTTCAGGTTTTTGCAGTAATTCCCAAAGATTAGGCACCGAACCATTATGTAGAAATGGCGCCGTTGCCCAAATACCATTTAATGGGCGCGCTTTATACACAAGGCCAGCATATTGATCAGCGGCTGACTTCATAGAGCGAGACTTGGGCTTCATGACTTTTTTGCTCTTACGAATATTTTCACGTTCGCTCACATTTTGTGCCATGTACTCTTCCAAAGATTTGTCACCCGTGGTGGCATCGCTGCTTTCACTGGTTGACTTATCTGGCTTGGCATTCATTGGAATCAGGCCTGCTTCTAAAGCTTTAATAGGGTCTTTTAATACAAGCCCCACCACGCCGTTCACTGAAATACTGATGGCGGCAGCAGTTTCATCAAATTTTTCCCCTGCCACAATTTTTGACTTGGTGCCCTCCAATAATAAGGTGTCGGCCATATGGAAGTCGGCATTCCAGGCAGTGGCCGGATCCGTTCCCACCACCGAAACCGGTGTCTTAACAGACTTGTAGTTTTTACCTTCGTCACCGCGAGGAATCACTTGATGACAGCTGGCGCATTCTTGCTGATATAATTGCGCGCCGGCCGCCGCCTTTGCAGTATTAATTGGCGGTAAATATTCTTGCGGCCAGGCAGGTGAGCGCAACTCTTTTACCCAAGACTCAAGTTTCCCTAAGCCTTTCATATCAACCGTAGAAGAATAACTATTTTTAATACCAATCATACGTTTCCACCAAGAAGCTTCTTCAATACTTAAGCTCCCAAACACCCCCACCACTTCACCTATGTTGCGCACTAATGGCCCAACAACAGGTGTATTAGGAGCCGATGCGTTCCATTGCACCACATCTGACTGGTGAGTTCCCCAAAGAAAAGGATAAGAAACCGGCGCAGTAGGCGCATTACCGTTGGTTAAATCATGTAAGGCAAATGCACTGCCTGCATTTTGAATATTACCAAAAGCATCTAGACGACCATAACTGGTAAAGTCACGGGGATAGTTACTGGGTAAGTTATTAACGTTTTCCCGTTCACTGGCCTGCATGGCTAATTGAGTCAGTTGTGTATGTAAATTGTTAGCTGCACCTTCATTGTAATCATCGGCTAATACTTTTTTAGAAAACCGATCAAACTTAGCGGCGTCTTCGTTAGTGGCATTAAGTGCCGCCACCAGTTTGCTGTAAAACAATACAAAGTTTCCAAGGGTAGGCGCGCCCTCTATCAGCATTTTTTTACCTTGGTAATCAATTTGATTAGTATGACAAGCAGAACAGGTTAACCCTACCCAAGCATCGCCACTGTCTTTATTTTCATTAAGCGCAAAACCAATAGGTAAACCAGCTGGGTTTCTAGCGGACGCTTGCATGGGCAGGTACCGTAAGGACTCCATATGTTCAACACTTCTAAAATATTCTTCACTGTCGGCTTGCTCAAGCCAAGTAAACCAACTGTAAGGTAATATTTGTGAGCCTTGGCTGGTGAACCAAAAGTCCATACGGGTTTTATTGCTCCACGCTTGATCTAATTCTAGGCGTTTGGGAACTTCCCCCACTTCAGGTGTGATATTCACATCCGAAGCTTTGGTGTGGAGATTTTTATCTTGATATAAGGAACCACAACCCACCAACATAGAAACTATGCCCGTAGCCGCAGCAATAGAGGTTCTTATTTTCATTCAAGCGTCCTTGCAAAAGGATTGATTTATGAAACCTTCCCAGTCTTTATCATTAGAATTATTGAAACTGAAAAGCCAAAAGTTTGAGTGAACACATTTTTTATAAAGCGATTTGACCTTATCGAAAAAAAACCAAGCTGTAAAAGAGTAGCGATGTTTATTGCAAGGAATGAGTTTAAAGCAGCAGATCATTAGTAATTTTAAGCCAGAAAAATATCATTGACGACACCGATTACACATATCACAAATAATAAATTTGAAACATTATCATTCTCAAAAGTTCAGTGTTTTATGGGCCATACTGCCATTCGATTTCGGCCTTTATGTTTGGCATCATACAAAGCTTCATCTGACTGATTCATGAGCGACTCCAAGTTGTCGCAGCCTTCCCTTAATTGAGCAATCCCCACAGAGGTGGTGAAACGAATACATTGGCCTTGATAGTTCACTTCTAGAGCCGCCACCGTTTTTAAAATTCTTTGCGCAGTAACCTTGGCAGCCGACTCAGGCGTATCTGGCAACAATATAGAAAACTCCTCTCCTCCTAAACGCCCAAATACATCACTTTCACGCAACAGCTTTTGGCAGCAAAGGGTAATCGCCTCCAACACTTGATCCCCCGCTTGGTGCCCGTAGTGATCGTTAATGGATTTAAAGTGATCTATATCTAAGGCTAGAATGCTCAACGGGTGCCCATAATTCAAACTGCGCTCAAATTCTACTTCAGCAGTTTCTAAGAAATGGCGACGATTACTAATGCCCGTTAGGGAATCTGTGGCGGCTAATTTTTTAACATACCGCAACGCGTCTCGTAATTCGCTTTCGGTTTTCTTAAGTTTGGTAATGTCTGTTACGTAAATATAGATGAAGTTATCATCGGTTTTTAGCCTAGACACCTGCATCCAGCTGCCGTCTTGCATATCGGATTCAAACGAAGCAAACCCTTTTTCAAGCCGACTGGCCTTGGCACGCTCCACTAATCCCTCTATATGATCATCAGTGGCAACCCCAGCTCCTGCTGAATGAGATTGGCGCAGCATGGTTTCAAAAGGCATTCCAATTATTTCATGAGATTGAAACCCAAAATTTTCAGCTAATTTATCATTGCAGAACACTAAAACATCTTCTTCGTTATACACTCCAAAGCCATCTTTACTGGACTTTAAAGCCTCAATAATCAGCTCATTTACTGTGTTGGTAGCGCGGTTACCCATTTACACGATTCCCCAGGCCATTTTGAGAATAAACAGTGGCGATTATTATTATAGTTCAGGGATTAGCTTTTGGCTGACGTGCCTAAGTGATTGAATAGGCTTTGTTTTTTCTTTAAAGTTAGCGCTACAGCAGGTGTTATTGACGCTACCCAGAGACCTTAATGACCAGAGTTCGTCACACCCTCATGGTTACCGACATATTTGGCGCCACTGACGGGATTAAAAGTTTACGCCGCCAGTTAAGCCTACAAGGCAATATGGTCAGTATTATTGAACCCTATAAGGGTAAGAATATTCCCAAGGCCCAAGAAGCAGATACTTATCGGTACTTCTTAAATGAATGTGGTCACGAACAATATTTGGCTCATGTAAACCATGCGCTAACATCAGCATTAAAGTTAGCCGATCAAGATATTTATATAATTGGCTTTAGTGCCGGTGCCAGCGCCGTTTGGCGAGCGCTTGATTCTAACCACCCCCTGTTTAACATTGATCAACATTCTCACGCCATAAAACATTTTATGGGCTTTTACCCCACCCAAATCAGACACCATCTAGCGCTTTCCAGCATTTGTAAAAGCTCAATAATTTTCCCTAAAAGTGAAGATCACTTTAATGTTAAAGATATCATTCGCCACTTGTCCAGCAATTACCATACTAGATGTATTCAAACACCTTTTAACCATGGCTTCATGAACCCCACTTCAAAACATTACCAGCACAACGCTTGCGTTGATTTTGAAAACGCCCTGTTAAAAAGCAACACTCAAACCACCAATGCATCTGATTGGCAGTTTTTAGAAGATGCTAAGCGATTAAGCATTCACTACAGCTCAGATACGTCGGCATAAATTAGGTAATTGGTAATTTTCTCATTGCGTATGGTAAGAATAGTGGCGAACTCAGCAGAGCACTCAGAGCCATTGAGCCTCACGTAATGCACTTGGCCATTACATATTATGGTATCACCTTGTTGCCAAATGCCATTAAAGCTATGCCTCATACTGTTAATACTTGAAAAGAATCCTTCATTGGCTTGCAAAGTATCCTCCATGCCATTGACGGCATCATGATTAGCAAACTTAAAGCGAACTTCTTCATCTAGCATGCCGGCTAAGCCATTTAGGTTTTTACTATCCACATTGGCATAAAGCGATTTTACAAATTGTGTAGCATTCATGTTTATATCCTTTTCTGATCATTAATTTGTTTTGTGATTTAACGGCTTACTTGAACGTTTTGAGACGATTCATAAACATTTTTTTCATGGGCGAATTCACTAAAATATTGAACAAATTCAAACTGAAACCCTTCTGGGTCTACAAAGTAGATATTTTTTCGTACGTTATGCTCAGCAAGGCTTACGTCTATTTTGTAATCCTTATTTTGCAATCTCTGTATAAGCTGCTCTAAGTCATCTACCACAAACCCTAAATGAGCCAGCCCCGCCGAATGGCCTTTCAAAAATCGGTTTTCCTCATCAGCCCCATCATTTAGCGTAATATAATAATCATCACTTCCAACGTGTAGCCAACGACGCGCTCTACCCTGCCATTGCATTTCTCCTTGTCCACGCACTTTCCAGCTGGGAAAAGCCGTTTGTATAAACTGCAACGTTTTTTCTATTTCTTTAACCACAAGGTTGGCATGTTCAAATCGAACCATGGTATTTCTCCTATTTCGCTCTTTGGTTTGGTATGTAAATCAACAGAAAATCATTTTTTTTGAATAACAAACATGGCTAACAACACCATAAAAATGCCCGGCACAAGCTGCCAGTTAAAATCGTCAAGCCCTAACAGAACACTTAACAAAATGACAAATAAAGGGGTTAAAAACCCATATGAAGCCACGCGAGTCGCACCGATTCGAATGGTGCAAAACTGCATAACAAAAAAGGTAATTAGAGTGGAAAATAATGACAAATAAACAATGCCGCCATACACACTAGGGGCAATGTCCATCCAATGAATATTATTAAAATCTTTAACTGAACATATTAATAATAAAACACCGCCAGCTATCAGTACCCATAGGGTCATGACTTCCATGGGTTCATTTGCATAAAGTTTTTTCACTAAAGGGTTATAAAGCCCCATGAACAAGCAGCCCACTAAAAATAAACCGTCTCCTTTATTCATACTAAGTGAAATTAATAACGTAATGTCCCCCCTGAAGACGATCCACAACGCGCCCAGCGTGCCCAGTAGTAAACCCATTACGCGGCTTTTAGAGGCTTTTTCACAATTAATAAAAAAAGCATAAACCGCAGTGATCGCTGGCACACTGGTGTACAAAGCGCCGGTATTCATAACACTGGTGAAACGCAAACTCTCAAACATGCCCCAGAAAAATCCCACTAAAGGCACGCTAAGAATAAAATACCCGAATAATCGTTTAGGGCTAGGGAACTGCCAGCCATTTTTAATAAACACAAACGGTGCAAGAAATGCGGCGGCTAAAAAGAATCGCACACACATCATGGCGGAAGGTGGCATCGCGTGGGTAATGAGCTTGGCAACAGGAAAAGAGCTGGCGGCCAATAATATGGCCAGCAGCATTAGATTCCTCTCAAGACTGCCATGGGGCTTAACAACACTAAAACTCCCTAATTTGGCTTTCAACTGCAGTGTCTGGTTCATAATGGCTCTTCAACATTTAAGTCAGTAAAGCCAGCATATCTGTTTCCTATTGACAGATAATCTAGCTACGAGGACACTCACTGTTGAGTTTAAGTTAACAGAGATAAAGAAATGGACGGTATTGGGGTAATTCCGATTTTCATCGCGGTGATAAAATACAAAGGGTTTTCAGCAGCGGCCGAGCACCTAGGCTTAACTAAATCAGCCGTGAGCAAGCGCATCAGTCAGTTAGAAGCACAATTGGGGGCCAAGCTATTGCATCGCACCACTCGAAAACTGAGCCTAACCGAAGCTGGCGAACAATATTATGTCCATGCCCTTAAAGCCCTAACAGCGGCACAAGATGCGCAAGATTGCGTGACACAACTGCAGGGAGAGCCCCAGGGAAAGCTTCGCATTCACGCCCCCATGTCCTTTGGGCATTTGCATGTGTCGCCCCTCATACCTGAATTTATTAGCCGTTACCCAAAGATCTCGGTGGATTTAGTACTCGATGACAAGGCCGTCGATTTAGTAGCACAAGGGGTTGATGTGGCCATACGCTCTGGCCATTTACCCGACTCTAATCTCGTTGCCCGCAAATTAGCGCCAGGTAACAGTATGGTGTGTGCTAGCCCAGAATACATTGCTAAGCATGGTCAGCCTTCCCACCCTAGCCAGCTCACAGAACACAACTGTTTATTATTTAGTTATTCAAATAACGCTAACCAGTGGCATTTCAGCCAGGATAAAGAGCATTGCCAAATTGAAGTGAATGGAAATTATCAGGCCAACAACAGTGAAGCACTACGGCAGGCACTGCTTAAAGGGTTTGGCGTGGCAAGATTGCCCACATTTATTGCAGGTAAAGACATTAAGGCCGGTAAACTGGTAAACCTATTTCCCACTTACACCATGCCGCACAAAGACATTTATGCGCTTTATATTGCTCGCCAATATTTGCCTAAAAAAGTCAGAGTCTTTCTAGATTTTGCCATCGAGTATTTTGGTTCAGACACTCCCTATTGGGACACTGAATCAGACAGATAAGGGGAAGTGCGCTATGATAATAATTCGCCAACGGCCTGTTTACTATTAGGGAACACCTTGATCAATTTCATATTAATGGCAATTTGTTTATCAATGGCGAGCCTGACAGTCCATTCCGCAGAAGTGGTTAAAATTGCTATTGGGGACTGGGAACCGTTTACATCCAGCCGAGCCGATAACGCTCATATTAATGAAGACATCGTAAGAGCAGCCTTTCTACTTGAAGATATTCAGGTGGATTATCATTACTTCCCTTGGATCAGAAGCTACCAATACGTTGAAAAAGGCGAATTTCAGGCCACCTTTCCGTGGGTGATCACTGAAAAACGTAAAAAGGAGGTTTACTACACTAAAGAGCCCATCTTAACCGAACAAACGGTTCTTTTTCATTTGAAGTCTCGCCCTTTGCAATGGGAAACATTTGATCATTTAAAAGGCTTAAGAATCGGCGGTACCCTAGGCTACGCCACAGGGCAAATTCTAGAAAAAAACGGGTTAACAATTGATTACGTAAGCAAAGAAGATTTTAATTATCATAAATTGCTCAAAGGCCGGCTAGATATTTTTCCTGCCTCATATTATGTGGGCTACCACCAAATTAATATGTTATTTCAACCCAACGAAGCTAAGCTTTTCACGCACCACCCCAAAATTTTGGAAGAAAAAAATTATTACATGGTTTTTTCTAAAAAAATTCCAAATGCCCATCACCTCATGGAACGATTTGATAAAGGCCTAAGAAAACTTAAAAAATCGGGCCGCTATGATGAAATTCTAAGCCAGGTCCAACAGTAAAAGTGTTGCATAAAATCAACATAAAAAATTGCCCGTATTCAATTTATTCTTTCAATTGCGGGCACCTGCCAACTGCCATCTAAAAAGCTTTGTTTGGTATTATAAATTCGCATTAATATTGAAAACTGACCATTAGGGCTGGGTAACCAGTTACTCTCACCACTTGGTGGCGGAGTATGCTGAATATAAATATCTAACGAACCATCATGATTAAATGCCAGCTCATTACGATCGCCAATTACATATCGCTTAATGGGGTTATCAATCAAAAAGCCTTCTGAGTTGTACATGGTGATGGACCAGAACGCATGAGCCGGTGGAGTTTGCCCTTTTTTAAACTGAATTTTGTATTGATTCTGACCTGTTAATACCTCGCCATTAACATCCACTGATGCACTAGGGTAAGCCGCTTCTTTAGGGGCTAACGCAGCCAAAGCCCTCATGGCCACACCGGCCCTCACTTGATAGTTAGTGCCGTATTCTCCAATAATGCCTCTCCATATCACCCAACCGTTTTCCATAGGGCTGGTGCTTTGATTGTCCGTGGCTTCATGTAACTTGGCATTAGCAATACTGACCGATTTTTTAATTAACCATCGATCAATGAACCCCCTTGACGCTAAATTAAATGACTTACCCGGCACCACACCTAATTGGGAAAGATTGTGTAAGGCGTCTGCGTCAGACTTGGCGGCTGGTTGAGTTGCCATTAATTCACTTAACAAATTAAAAAACTCAGCCGCTGACAACCCGTCTATCAAAGCTTTAGGGTGGCGTTTGTCGCTTCCCTTTGACGAGCCATCAACCACCTTAGCCGGCAATGGCTGACCAATAGCCCATTGACTTAAAGGGGTAATGGCCATGTGATCTTGCATGTGTGCCACCTTGACCATGTCTGCCTGACTGTTGGCGCGAATTCTACCCACCATCCACACCATATTGGTAGGCGATTCAATCAAGTTCACATCCTTGGGTAATTTCCCACGCCAATCTGGCCCCGCCAATGCGTAGTGGCCGGCTTTATTTCCTGTGGTGCGTGAGCCGATTGAGGAAAACACATTGGTCCAGGCATCCATAAAGGGCAACACATAATAACGGTCTGAATCCGGCACGCTAATGATCATGGGTTCCTTTTTTAAATCAAACCAATTTACGCTGTAAACCGTATCATTATTAGGACGAACCACATTTCGAAAGGTGTGATCAGGAAAGCTCCTGAGGTGATACAGGTGGTTAGCGCCTTTCGTAGCGTCTGCTTCCATAGCTTGACGAGTTAGCTCCATCAGCACTAATGGGTAACCAAAAATATAGGCTTCGGCCCCTTGCTTGATGGTTCGCACTGCGTACACACTGCACATTAAAATAATCAATAAAACAATGAAGACCCACTGCCATAATTTTCTGATAACAGACATACTGCTCGCTCTTAGTAGACGCTATATTGAGATTAATTAGAGCAGCTTATAGGGATTCATAAATGAGTAATATGGGAATTCGGGTCACGAAACCCCGTTCTAGCAAGCTTAATAAGCCGATTAAACACGGCTTTTGCTAATGAGTGTCCATGGGGGAAATACATCAACGCCAATTAACACAGAACGAATAACAGCCTTGTAAAGCGATAACAGTTCGTGATTGAAATGTGACGCTTTTGTGACACTTTTACACACGCCAGACTCTACAATAGAGCCATATTTTGTAGGGAATCATCATGAAAATCCTAAACCAAACAGGCTTCAGCCTTTCCACCATTAATGGAATACGCGTCATTAAGCCCGCCTTATTTCTGTTTTTATTTTTAAGTAATATCAGCTGGAGCCAAACTATCTCCAGTTCATTAGTGCAAGTCAGCATGCTAGAAGTGTATACCTCTCAAGGCTGTAGTAGCTGTCCACCAGCCGAACGATGGATGTCTAAATTCAAACAAGATAAGCGACTTTGGAAGCAACTGGTGCCTATGAATTTTCATGTGGATTACTGGGATTATTTGGGCTGGAAAGACCCTTATGCCTCTTCAATTTTTACGAAAAGACAGCGGGATTATAAAGCCCTTAAACTAAGCCATACTGTGGCAACACCTGGTTTTATAGTTTCTGGGCAAGGATGGAATGGCTGGTTTAGAGGCCAGCTGGTGCCTGCTTATCCATTTAAAGCGGTGGGTGTACTATCGGCTAAAGTAGAAGAAATGCAGGCACAAATTAGCTTTAACCCAGTCATTAAAGTATCAGCACCTTTGACAATACACGTGGCGATTTTAGGGTTTGATCAAATAACAAATGTGCAACGAGGGGAAAATTCAGGGAAGCAATTACCCCATGATTTTGTGGTCATGGCTTATAACAACGCCCAACTAACCTTACAAAAAGGCAGCTATACCAATCACCTAACACTACCCGATGCCAGTCAATTTACATCAGCCAATCAAGCATTGGTTTTTTGGGTTTCTCAACAAAAGGATCCTAGCCCCATACAAGTGGCGGCCGATTGGTGGAATGGCTGAAAGTACATTCTTAGGTAACATCCTAATTAAAAGCATTACCAAAGCTAGTTGCACTAACTTTTATTTTTTAATGCCTGACCTTGGTGTCAGGCCATAGTTTAAAGTTTCACAAGAAAAACAAGGCAATAGCGCTTGAAGCACGACACAGTCTCGCTCACTGTTAATACTTTCGCCCATTTTTATAATGGTTGAACACTTGCTAAATGAAAGTCATTTTCTAAAAACACTTGGGTAAAAATTGAAGATAAGCCTCAAGTACATCACTCATTGTACTTAATTATATTGATATCATTCCTATTAGAATAACCCCTTAGCTTGGATCAACAGGCCTCAACCCGACCACCTATCCTAAAGATGCATGCCAACTTTATTGGCGCCTCTTTTATAAATTAAAATTCTAAATCACCTTGTTTCATTTTATCCCATAGACCATAAAAGCCAACTGGCACTTTTCAATCCATCGGGTAAAACACACCCAAAATTTAAGCCCCCTCTTTTAGGTAAAATTGACCTAATAATTATGGTTTACATTGCTCATGCTTAATTATGTATTTTAAAAAATAACCATGTAATTTCCACTTTTCACATGGCGAATAGTTTGAGGGTATGCATGATCCATAAGCTTGTCTTTAAGAATACTGACAAAAGCAACATCCAAGTTGTGATTTAAATTCTCATCACCTAACAATAAATATCGTATAGAGGTTAGACATGAAAAGAAGGGACTTTTTAAAAACAACCGGAGCGCTATCGGCGTTACCCAGTCTAACATTTAGTTCGTTAAGTTTTGCATCCGAAACGCAGTTCCCACTTTCCATAATGAGTGGCAGCCTTTATGAAAGCAATGGCACATTAGAAGTCATCAAGGGATCTCTACCTAATGATATACACGGCCACATTTTAATGGCCGAAGGCATACCTTTAGAAAAAAACCATTTAACCCCCAATGGCAGAGGTGCATTAACACGCCTAGATTTTTCAGACCAAGCTGTTCATTTCACTCGAAAGATGATTAACACCCCATCGGCTATCATGCAGCAACACAGCACAGGGTTATTAGATAAGTTTCACTTACTAGGGGGTACCGTTTATTACAGTTCTACCATGGGGTTTATGAATTATTGCAATACGGCACCTAATTACATGGGAGACAATCGCTTTGCGTTAAGTTATGAGGGAGGAATGCCTTTTGAATTTGATGCCAGCACACTGGAACTGGTGACCTCCATTGGCAACCCAAATGAATGGGAATCTAGCTTACCGCCTTTTTTAAATTTCTTTACCCCTAAAAAATGGCTATTCCCACAAGTACGCACCACGGGCCATCCTTTTTTTGATCTTGAACAAGGGTTATGTTTTACCATTAATTATGGCGGAAATATCGGTACCACTGGTTTAAACAATGGATTTATAAGAGCCATAAAATGGGACATGCAAGGGGCATTAGAGTCATGGAATGTTGTCGATCGAGAAGGAAAAAATGCCTATATAAAAGCCACTTCTCACTCCATGGGCGTGACGCGTAATCATATTATTATTTTTGAAACCGCAGCATTTGTAGAGTCTGGTCGTATTTTAGGCATTAAATCGGTGACACCTCAAACCCACACCACTCCCGTTTGGGTTATTCGTAAGGCGGATTTATTATCCGGCCAACAAAATGTGGTGGCTGACTATTTAGAATTAGATTTTGATACTTCCGATATCATGTGTAATTACGATGACTGGGGAGATGAGATCACGCTTTATGGTCAATATTTGGGGGCCATGGATAAATCAGAACAACAGTTTAACTGGGAAAGACTTCATTTTGGTGATCGTGTTAATGAAAATATATCAGGCTATCCAGTTGCACCTGTAGACGTAGGTGGTTTAGTTCGAGCACGTATTCAAGTGATGCAGAATTCAGCGGTAGAAATAAAATCAGATTTTCGTTTATTACGTGATGAAAATACCATGTGGGATTTAAACGACCCTGCCTATAGGGGCCACTTTCAATTCCCTGAAAGTTTCGATCACTTATACTGGGCAGCTATTGGGTATCGACCAGAACATTTAGTAAAACGAGTAGCCGACGCTTACGAAGATTACCCTAATCGTTTGTACAATAACGATAACTTACCCAATAACGCTAAACCCTCTGCGTTAATACACATGAATTGCCAAGAGATGAGTATCGCAGACCAATATCAGTTCCCAGAAGACTGTGTCATGCGCACACCACAATTTATGAACCGCCCAGATTCGAATGAACAAGATCATGGTTATATTTTTACAGCGGTAGTTAGAAAACATCCTTCTGGTGACGCTTCAAAAGGTAAGGAGTTTTGGATTTTTGATGCTAAAAATCTCGCACAAGGCCCGCTTTGCATATTGGCCAGCAGCAACCTAGATTTTGCCACCACCAATCACGCTTTATGGGTAGAGACAGTCGCTCCTAGGCCCCTTAGTGCGTACAAGTCTAATCTGGCAGATGTTTTTCGTGAAAAAATGTCATGCCATAGCTCAAATGTACAAACCATTCTTAATGAAAAAATATTGCCTATTTTTGGCTAAAACAAATTTATTTTTCACCCCCATAGGAGATTGGACATGACACTAAAGAAGCCATTACTGGCTTTAACTACCGCTGCTCTAATATTAGGTGGCGCCTTAAAAATAAACTCACTTGAATCCGATAGCACTATTAAGAATTATCAAGGCACTTATGAATGCTATCCAGATACCATTCACAGCCCTAATACAGTGGTTGAAGTACAACAAATAGTACAGGATGCCTTGACCAACAACCAAACCATCATGACCGGCAATCGAAAATTTTCCAGTCAAATTGATGCCGCCTGTACCGACAATGGACAAATTCAAATAACCTTAGAAAATATGAACGATTTACTGGTATTTAATGCTGCACAAAAAACCGTTACGGTTGAAGCGGGCATGCGTTTTAATGATTTAAATGAATTTCTACGACCACAAAAACTGGCAGTCAATATGGTCACCGAGTTAGGTACCTTTTCCATTGGTGGCATGCTTGGCAGTGGCACCCATGGTTCGACCTTACAGAAACCCAGCAATATGTTGGCAGATTATATCACCGAGATGAAAATTGTAGATGGGCTGGGGGAAGTTCGAGTATTAACCGGTGAAGCGCTTAATGCAGCTAGGGTTAATCTAGGAGTACTGGGGGTGGTGGTAGAAGTCACCATACAACTAGAAGATGCCTTCAAAGTGGAGGCCCAGGTTAAAGGTTACCGAGATGATTCTGACTTGGAAAATGTCATTCTTGATCTGGCTCGAAACCATTACTCCACCAATGTCGCTTGGTTTCCTGGCATAGGCCGTTACACCACCACCACTTATGATGAGGTCCCACTGGAGACGAAAGGCAATGCTTATAATGCTCAGGCCGATGTGTCGAGCATTCAAGAGTATTTCTTTGGGCTATTATTTAATGCCCTTCATGAAACATCCAGTTCGGGCCTGCAATGTTTAGCCGCCAAAGTTCGCTATGGTGCCAGAGATTCCTCCTACTTTCGTGATTTGGATACCGGTTTCATTCAATATAGTCCGGTAGGTCAATCGGATCAGATGCAATATTTTGGCTGCAGGGAGCCTGATAAATGTGTATGGGATAAACTTCCCATAGCCTTACAGGAAGTGGCCATTCCAGTAGAGGAATTGCCTAATTGGATTCAGGATGTTCGCCAAATTTTAGCCAGCCATGAAAAAACGTGCTTTCCCCTTAACGGCATTTACTTTCGTTTTGGCAAAGCATCGCCAAGCTATTTAGGCATGAGCGCTGGCCGAGACACCGCTTATTTAGGCATTGAATACACTTTACGTAAAGCCGGTGAAGCGGTGCCTAAAAATTATTTTGTTAATTTAGAAATAGAACAAATGTCATTACGTAAATATGGTGCACGTCCACATTGGGGAAAAAACTCAGTGGCTATTTTTGAAGATATTCCTAGCCGTTACCCTAAATGGAATGAGTTTTTAGCCACCAAGACCGACATGGACCCTTACAATGTTTTTACCAATCAATTTTGGAAACGTGTCACTGGGGATGTACCGCTTAGTGATTACTTAACGCCAGAATGCAACCTAACCGGTGAATGTTACTGTCAAAGTGATGAACACTGTACCGAAGGGACAAGTTGCCAATCGGGCAAGCACTTTGAAGGTGCCAATATTTGCATGTAATGATATTTAAGAGCCTTAGGGCTCTTAAATTCTCAATTGACGTACATTTTAGGAAACTAAATATGTGCGTGTGGTTATCCTTCAAGCTTTACTTGATTTCAGTGGACCATTTTACTGTAATGCGACACAGGCAATTTTACTTTCTTCATTTACACCTCATATATGTGAGATGTAAATTCCTTTGAAATAATGAACACCTAAATTATCAAATGCCATTCAATTTAAATCAGGCATTGGTTTCTTGGGTTTCTCTGCAAGGTGATCCAAGCCCTATACAAGTGGCGGCCGATTGGTGGTAACCACTCACGATGACATCTTTTTAGTTTAAACCTAAGAAACCGAATCAGCTGATTCGGCTTCTTATTTTACCTTTATTTAAAGTATCTTCAGCGTTCTAAAAACACCCATTAAGCGATATAAGCTACTATCAGGCAAGATAGCCAAATAGGTTTGCTCTTTTCGTGACCGATATTTTTCTTTATGAAAAAAATTGCCCTGAAAAGGGTAAACGAATTCACAATGCTTAAACATAAATTTCAATATGGAAGAGATGCCTTTATGGCAAGCCAACTTATCATCTTCAATGCCAGCCAAAGGAGACAGGCCTAAAGACAACACTTGGTAACCTTCTTCTTTGAGTTTCTCCAACGCCGTTAATATAATTAAATCATTGGTGCCGTTAGGGCACGTATCATCTAACCTTGCGATATTATGAATATAACCATAAACCTTACCATCACGGTACATTGGATCAAAAAAAGCAAAGCCCACTAAGCGTTCATCTTTGAATGCCCAAAAATAGCGAACATCTTTTTTATCCTCTACACGCAAGGGCCTAGTTAGCCCTATGTATTCAGAGCCTCCTTTACGGCTAAGCCAGTTGCTATTAACCGCCTGAAACTGGCTAGGGTCGATGGTCTCAAATGGCTGTTCTCGAACCTCAATGCCTTCTTTTTTTGATTTATTCCTCCATCTACGAACATGGCTAAAATTGGCGCCCGGCAGCTTCACATCAAATGTTGGTAAATCAATCATATGTTCCACTCCCATTTGATTCACCCTTATCCCTCTGGCACTGAGTTTTGACGCAATGGCTGCTGACAAATGCACGAATGCTGTATTTTCTTTACCCACCATTTCCATATATTTATCAAGTAACGGGTCGAAATTTTCTTCTTTACAAATGGGGTCACCTAAAATGACATTAAAGCCTTTGGGTGCCCATACCTTATCCTTCAGATATATAAAGGCCATATAGCCTAATTCTTTATCTATAAAATATTTCAATTCGGGTTGCAATGACGAGAATGCCATACTGCCCGTGCCATAACGTCTTAAAAAGTTATCGATGTCTTTAAACGCTGGCGAGTACGTGATTGCACTAGACATATATCTTCCTTAAGCCGTGATATCACGGCTTTTTAATATGGCTTCTGCCAAATGCAAATTTTGACTTTGGGAAGGGTGGAATGACTTTTTCTGAAGCTCCAAGCAACCCCAGCTTAACTTCCAAAAGAATTTCTCTTTGGTAAAGAAATATCTAAACCCTCTTAACCAATTTTTAGGATTCAAAATACTGCCATCTTGAACCATGCAAACAGTGGTACCAAAAATCAAAAAGGTTAAATTAATGATATAACAAAGCAGGGTACTGTAAGCCAACATAAATCGATTACCAGATACATTTTGATAAATATCATAAGCGACAGACTTATGCTCTATCTCTTCTGCAAAGTGCCATTTATATAAATTGGCCGCTTCGCTTGGGCTTTCATCCAATAACTTATGCTCTAAATTAACCTCGGCAATCAGCTCATTAATGCGCTCAACCGCTACCACAAACGCTAACTTTGATAGTTTAGTAGATAGTGGCTCTAACACCTTAAACGATAGAAAATTATAAATAGACAAGAATATTTTTGTATTGTAACCCTGTCGAGTTAACACCTTCAAAAATTCTCCATGTGCCTTACCATGAGATAACTCTTGAGCTACAAATCCTTGCGCTGTATTGCGTAATGACTCATCTGTAATATCATCAATGTAGCTGCGAATGGTACGCACATTAAAATCTTCACCACCTGGAATGGTTAATGTATAAGCATTCATCCAGTGCGTAAGAAAACCATCGTCTTTCACCCAGTGTTTTTTAATATCAGCACTCTCGTCATAATCAATTAAAAACCGCCTTGGGGCTATATTGTCAACGCTCATTTCGCCACTTTCATTTTTAGGCAATACGGGCTTTTTCAAACTATTATTTTTAGACATATTCATTATCCTTTTATTTTTAAAATATTTTTTCAACTTTTATTTTGGCCAATTCAAAACCATGAATATCCGCAACACCCAATATTTTGATCACTTCTTGTTTGCTGATTTTCCCATAGCTACCGTGCTCTCTACACCCATCCAGTCCCAGTAACATGGTTTCAGCCATGCAGGCGTAGCTCACCCCTTTACCCAAGCATTGATTTCCAAGCCATTCAATTTCAGGGTTTCTTGGCAATCTCACTAATCCACCACGGATAACTTCTACATTGTCACAGTCATGAGCAACGCTATCATCCACATCCTGTGGCACCGACACATCACAAATAATGGTTTTTTGCTTACCTAACATATTCGGAAAAACAATCGGAGTGGGGGCATTACTACAGGTTAATATTAAGTTCGAATGCTTTAACCAGGCATTATCTGATGTCACTAAAATAGGACTGTCATCCCCTAATTCATCTTGTAAAGACTGAATCAAGGCCTCGTAGCTATTTTGAGATTCATCATGCATTAAAACCCAGTCTTGATAGCTTTTAGTACCAGCCAGAAATTCTGCCACACTGCCTGATGCCACATTTTTATGTTGGATCGCATCATGAGCTTGTCGGTAAATCGTTACAGCCGTTTGGTGAAGACGAGCCAGACGATTTTCACGCCCAATTAAAATTAATCTTGGAACATGATCACTCAATACTTCAGAATAAACAGAACCAATATTACCGCCAGCTCCCAGTACCGCCATCGTGCATGTAGATAAATCAAGCTGGTGCTCTTGGGCCGATTTTAGAATCGCCCTAGCCCCCATCCCGACCGTTAATGCATTGCCGGTGGTAAGGGATATATCATCACTCACTAAATCTAAGCCGTTATGAGAAACAATGGAGGTATAAGAACCTAAGCCTAATACCTTGTGGTTTAAGCTCTCTGAATCTTTTTGCACCTCTATAATATTCTCGAGAATATCTTGTAAATAACCCGAGGATAGACGCTTGCTAATAAAGATAGGGTCATACATCAACACCAGCATTCTGAAATTTATTTTTTCTCCCGTGATCGATTCAATGGTGCGGGTTTCTGTCTCTACTGGCCCCAATACTTCCACTATTTTGGCCAACAAGTCCACTACTTGCTTTGGCTTATACAGCTTCAAGCTTTCATCACTGTCCATCACATGCAATGCCGAAGCAGGAGTGGCCACAAACGTTACTGTTGGCAGATTAGGCTCAAATTTTGGTAACTTCCCACAGTTAATGCCCCTAAAGTCTTTAATATCCCCTTGCTTATCTCGTTGTAAGCCCACCATATATTTTGTTAATTCATAAGCATTGGCCTTTTGAATACACTCAGCGGCGCTCATTAGCCCTTGTACTAAATAGTCACATTCTGCTTCTGTAATAAATAATGACGGTTCAATTCGAAGTACCAAACCATCGGACAGTGTTGTGCCGATACGAATGTTCATTTCATGCAATAAATAACCAGCAAGGGTATAACCCAGCATTTTTGTATCCGATAAAAAGCGAATCACAAACGATTCGCTATGAACCTGAGGTTTAAACACTAACCCTAAAAATAGCCCCTCCCCTCGCACTTCATGAATCACACTAGGAAAAGCTTTTGACATTTCGTTAAGTTTGTTTTTTAAGTACACACCCATGTTTGTAGCGCGCGCCAACAATTTAGGCTGAGATATCAGGGTCAACGCATCTAAGGCAATGCCTGCACTTAAATCATCTTCGGCAAAGGTTGAACTATGCACTTCATCAAAATCAGGCTCATAAATGCTTTTTTTAAATGCAGCAACAGATATTTTGCTTAACCCTCCCCCTAAACTTTTTGACAATAAAATAACATCAGGGCAAACACCCGCCTGTTCACAATATAAAAACGTGCCGGTACGCCCCATGCCCGATTGAATTTCATCAAATACCAATAAGAAATCATGATCACTGGCTGCTTCACGGCATTTAATCAAGAATGATTTATCCAAGGCATGTATGCCACCCTCTCCTTGCAATGGCTCTACAAACAAGGCACTAATGTTTGTAAAATTTTCAGTATTGAAAACTATTTTATTGCCAACTAGGTTTATGACTGGAAGGCTTAACAAGGTATTTTCAATGGCGTTATTTAAAGATCCATTTTCATCTGGGCAAATAAATTCACTAACGGGCCCTAATGAGGAAAACGGTGTTCGGTAAGCCTCACCGTGTGTCAGCTGTAAAGCGCCAGTGGTTTTACCATGATAGGCACGATTTACCGATAAACAGGTGGGTCGAACAGACAGTAGACCTTTGGCTTTGGCTTCTAACTGTATAAAAGCCATATGGAAATTCGTCACATGTGAGCCAAGGTGTTTTGAAATTGAATTTAAAAATTCAGAATTAAATTCTGCGCCGTCATTACGCAATGCTTTTTGGGCTAATCTTAGCTGACCAATAAAATGGTCTATTTTACTTTCAAGTTTATTTTTTCTTCTTAGTTCTGAGTGCTTTAAAGAAGCTTCAACGGCATCCGCCCCCGTATTCAGCGTAATACTCACAAAAGATTTATGAAACCTATCTTCTAGCATTGCGTTTAATTTCTTACCAAGAAGTGCCGTATTAGGGCGAGTGCTGCCCTGAGCTAAAAATGGGGTTTGCTTTATTAACATATCCTGAAGACGATTAACCAGTGGAGGATAGTTATGACCAAAAATACAGGCTCCAAATCCACCTAAAGCATCTAGAACAGCAACCTCTTTTCCCTCATCTTGATAATAAAGATAATTCCCCTGTCCTCTTGTATAGATATGTTGCATATCCAATGTTTTAAGTAATCGACTTAAACCAGGGCGACTATAAGATTGATAGTAGTCTTTAATATCCTTATCTAATTCATGGTTTTGTTCAGTTAAATTCGCACCAAAATAACCCAAGTCATTACTTTGTGTGTGCGTATTCATTTCCTCTATATCTTTTAGCATCTCTAGCCCTCTTTTTTGCGCTTCCCATTCGCTATAAATTTTAAAAAACGCCAATCAAAAAATTATTATTAAAATTGTAATTTTGAACAACATGACGGGGAAGAGAGGCATTAAAGAGACGAATAACTTCAATTCAATGATTTTTCTTAAAAAATAATTATTAAAATTTTTTCTTTGAACTAGTTAATAGTTATGAGCTGTGTCACTATTAATCACACAATAACCATGAAGTCATGGTTATTTTTTTGTTTATTCCATACTTAGTACACCCGTCCTTAACGAGCTATATTTGTTAGCATTAAAATTCTTTATATACAGATAGGTATTGTTTATTTTAGAGTATTTACTTTCATTTTTTCGTAGCTTTATTATTGTAAATACAATAAAACATCAAACACCTTTTTATGTTTTGTTAAAAGTAATGCATCGCTTAAAAATTTAAATAGACAATCAATCAAACATATAAGAAAGGGGCACGCAGCGCTATAAGCTATAGCCTTGTAAAACAATCCAGTCAGACTTTATTTGACTTAGCTAAACCAAATTTAAAGTCAGCTATGAAAATATTATAACAATTAAATAAAATTTATTTGATGAGCGCGTAGCTAAAGCGATATCGGTGCCAGGCTAAGCATCAAAGCGTCATAAATTGAAATATGAAGGGATAAGCAATTATTAGAAGAATATGGAAAGCTGTAGAGCATAACAAAGCATTCAAATAATTAAGCCTAAGCTTGAACAGGCTTAATATTGAACACTTCGAAGAAAACCTAAATAGGTAAGTGACCTGTTTTCACCATGATAATGGTTTCTTCTTCTACAAATGGAAAGTGTTCACTCATATGAGGACTGCGTATCCAAGTATGCTTAGGATATTTACCATATTCATCTTGAAACACACCAGACAATACCAATATCTCTTCTCCGCCAAAGTGACGGTGCGGTTGAAATTTTTCACCCACTGGCCATTTCACCAAGGCCACATGCTCGCCTTTATATTCGTGTAAAGGCATCACCTGTAAACCGCCCATTCCTTGTAGCCAAGCTGTGGTTTGCGTATTAATGAAAACCGATTTTAAATCTTGCTCATGAAATTGATTTAATTTTACAAATAATTCACAGCCATCAGTACTAAAAGGGGCATGAGTGCTACCAGGTGGATTTCGAAGGTAGCTGCCTTTTGGGTAATCGCCATTTTCATCAGAAAAAATCCCATCTAAAACAAAGATCTCTTCCCCTAACGGATGAGGATGCTCATTAAAGGAAGATCCTTTTTCATAACGCACTATGCTGCTCACATGGCCCGATTCCGGTAGCGAGCGCTCCAAAGGCTTGCGTAAAACCCCCGCCGCAGGACTGTTTTGCCAAGGCATATTTGGGGTTTCCAACACCAACCTTTTTTCAAATTCCATATTTAACATGATTTATCCCTCTGCTGATAAAACACTTAATTAAGTCTTTTAACTCATTTATCTGTGCTGACATAGCTGACTTACTATTAAACATACCGCCCTTAAAATAAATAAAGAGCAGTCTGCATTGTAACGCCTTTTTGACAAGTTTAGTTGCGCCCTGCCATCACACCACCATCCACATCCCAGATGGCCCCTGTTACCCAATCGGCATCATCTGATAATAAAAAAGCGATGGAATTGGCCACATCAACTGCTCTTCCCACGCGCCCAATGGGATGAAAGCCATTAAAGCCCTCCAAGGCTTCATCCACATCTGCTGGATCAATAAAGGCCTCATAAATAGGCGTCTTCACCATAGCAGGGGAAACCGCATTCACTCGAATACCTAAGTCTCCTAATTCCATGGCCATGTGCTGAGTTAGGGCATGAAGCCCTGCCTTTGCCATTGAATAGGCTGAAGATGGCGTGGCTTTAATGGCCTGCTTCGCCCACATAGAGCCAATATTCACAATACTGCCACCGCCTTGCTTCATCATGTTACCCACTACCGCTTGGCTAATGATAAATGTCGCCTTGTTTAATCCCATGTAAATTTCATAATCATCCTGAGTATGATCAACAAATGGCTTGGGGTTGAAATAGCCTGCCGCATTCACTAAGTAACCGATTTTAACGTCTTCTTGAGCGACAAAGTCCAATATTCTTTGCAAACTTTCAGAGTTATAAAGATTAGCCTGCAATCCGCTGACTTTACCCAATTTTTGTAAATCCGTGACTGCGCCATTTAGCTTGTTGACATTATTACCGACAATCACCACTTCAATATTTTTCGCCAATAAAAGTTTAGCAGTGGCCAGCCCCATTCCACTGCTGCCGCCAACGATTAGTGCGATACCTGATTTAGTGAATTTCATTTTTAATCCCCTTGCTTGTGTTTGTGTGTGGTAATCTTGCGTTAACAAAGTGCAGCTGAAAAGTAAGCACTATTTGGTTAGGTAGGTACTTTTTGGTAAGTAATGATGAATAATCAGGGCAAATTAATTTCAAGAAAAACACCACCAAAGGACTCAGCACGTATGGTGGAAACCATTTACGGCTGCAAATGGTCTTTAACGGTTTATCAGTTGCTGACTAAAAAGATTAATCGTCCAGGTGAGATGGTGCGAAATGTAGAAGGCTTAACCACTAAGGTGCTTAATAGCTGCCTTAAAAAGAATACTGATTTTGGTATATTAGAAAAAATAAGTTACCCCGAGGTCCCTCCAAGAGTGGAATATCAGGTCACAGAATTTGGGCAGAAATTTATTCGCGTTTTAGATGAGATTGAAAAACTGCAAGCTGAGATAGATACACCAGATTAATTCGAAAGCAATTACTCTCAATCTTCAATACATTTCTTCATGATGTGGCTTCAATAACTACTTCAGGGGAGCTCTTCGTTAAAAACTGGGAAAAGCTTATATAATCGTAGTGAACGTGATATGGAATATCTTCAACGTCATAAGGCAAATTAAGTGCGAAGCTTTCAAGAAATTTCTCTGTTCCTCTAACGGCTAAAGTATTGCTTTTAACTTCTATAACATTCTCAATTGAAACATTGAAGGCAATTCGCTCAGCAGTGTAATCATAGGGTGCTGGATTATAATTGCTATCCAACTTGATATTAAACTCTTTATTTTCGGAAGTTAGCATTCCAATAAGTTCTATATGAAGTTTATTTAATTCACCTCGAGAACCTATTAGAAATATCTCACCATTGTTAGAGTATTTGACTTTCATAATTTTCACTTAACTAAGTAAATTCCTGATACATGGAATTTTATTATTCTTTAAGCTCTGATTGCAGTTTTTCCCGAACACTCATTAATACTTTACCAAATGCATTTTCACCACGGCGATCACGTCCACAACCCCAAAAGTAATCATACTGGGTATTATCAACTAACGTTGTCTGACCCGTATTTAGCAAACTTTGGGCTAAATCCTTGTGGGTTCGACATTGAGTGTACACACCGCGCGTCATGATTACTTCACGCACTTCTTTCCAATCTTTTCGAATTTTTTTGAAACGACTGCGCCCTAGCTTTTGAGCTTTTTTAGCCGTTTCAGCATGGCGTATTTTTTCTTGGTAATCCCCTTTAGGAAACTTCATTCCCTGAAAGTAATGCTCAACGCTTGGCCAACTAAGGCCTTCCAGTTCAAACTCAAACAATGAAAAGCTCGCCAACGGCTGCTCAGCATTACTGCGAGTAATGCACATTACATTTTCATCTATGCTGGTAAAAAACGACACAAACACTCCCCTAATTCAAAAACTGCAAAAAAGTTAAAGGCAACAATATACGGCAGTTTATCATGAACCGTTGGCTTAATAAGCCCCGCCTATTTCGTTCTGACACAAAAAACCATGCAAGATTGCATGGTTTTAGCTATCAACATAAAGGGTGTATTGAATAAATCAAAAAACAATGTGCCTTTGCTATTTCCGTTTTTCTTTATCCCCTGATATTTTGCCGGCAATAAACACTATAAAAGGCACACAATAGGTTAAGACAGCAGGTAAAACCCGTAACTCACTGTGGCCAAACAGGGCATCATATTGGTTAATAATCAACAATATGGTGCCCACCACCACAGACACGGTCAGCGCCTTAAACATCAACTGCTTACATAGCATTTTAGGCTCCTGGACCACAATCCATACTGTTTTTAACCCCCTGCGGCGCTATATGAAGCTTAGCATTTAAATCCCTCAGTGCCGTACGCACCCCTTCTTCAATGACAGGGTGATAAAATGGCATATCTAATATTTGCGCCACGGTTTGACGTTGCTGAATAGCCCAAGACAATAAGTGACCGATGTGTTCGGCGGCGGGGCCAAACATTTCAGCACCCAACAATAACCCCGTCCCCTGCTCTCCATATACCTTTAAGATACCTTGGTTTTTAAGCATCACACGACTACGGCCCTGCCCTTCAAAGCTCACTTCCCCTACGGCATAGTGGCCTGCATAACGCGCTTCTACCTCATTAGGGGAAAGCCCTATATTGGCAATTTGTGGCTCAGTAAACACCACACCTAAAGGTGTGCGCCTTAAACCCGCACGCACATCAGGAAAACGCCCAGCATTGGCACCGGCGATTTTTCCTTCATCGGCGGCTTCGTGCAATAACGGAATTTCATTGTTGGCATCCCCTGCAATAAAGATATGCTCAACATTGGTTTGCAACGTGTGGTGATCAAAAATCGGCACGCCTTTATCATCTAAGGCTAGGCCGGTATTTTCAATGGCCATTTTGTCGGTATTGGCACGACGACCAGTAGCCGCTAGTAAATATGAAAACGATTCAGTGACTGGCCTGCCGTCTTTTTCTATGTATTCAATTTCAACAGCTTGGCCTTTTTTACGCACAGTGTGTACCTGCGCATTGGTATTTAAATAAAATTCTTTATTGAATATATCTTGAGCGTATTCTTTTATTTCCTTGTCTTGCAAACTGGCCACTGAACCGCCGCGACCAAATACTTTCACCCGAACACCTAAGCGACTTAAGGCCTGCCCCAACTCTAACCCAATGACACCGGGACCAAAAACGGCCACCGACTCAGGTAAATCGTCTAATTCAAAAACACTGTCGTTAATTAAAAGCCGATCCCCTGCCTCAAGAAATAAATCAGGGTAAACAGGTCGAGAACCTGTGGCGATGACAATTCGTTTAGCGGTAATTTCAGTATGTTCATCGATGATTAATGTATGGGCATTTTTAAATTTAGCGTAACCGCGCAAGCGGTGCTGTTCATCAAAGCCTTCTACCGATTCCAGCACAAAACCCACAAAACGATCACGCTCGCGGCGCACTCGTTGCATAACAGCCTTGCCATCTACCTTCACTCCTATCACCTCAATGCCAAACCCTGACGTGTGTTGGGCATGATAAGCGGCATCGGCCGCGGCAATTAATAATTTACTGGGCATGCAACCCACTCGTGCACAAGTGGTTCCGTATTCACCACCTTCAATGAGTGCAATGCTGTTGGTAAATTCTTTAGCTGCACGATAAGCCGCCATACCCGCAGTACCTGAACCAATAATGGCCACATCAACTTCTTTGTAAATCATGTTTATTTCCTTAGCAATCAGGTCAATCTAATTAAAAATTAGGCGCTAACCGTTTGGTTTTTATGCAGTACATTAAGATATTTAATAATGTCACCAGACTCATACAACCACTGTACTTGGCCATTGCCTTTTTCTATTCGCAAGCACGGCACCTGACGACTGCCTCCTTGCTGCATGAGCTCTTGTCTATATTTAGGTTCCATTTGAACATCGCGCTGCTGGATATTTAAATTCAACTTATCTAAGACTTGGCGGGTGCGAGCACAATATGGGCAGGCTCGGTATTGGTATAGGGCAAGTCCTTCAATGTTTTGGGTGTGGCTCATAATGGTCTCCATATGCGGGCTTAACGTGAATGAAGCTCATTATCCAAATCCTGAATGAACAAAATATGATAAAATCAGCAGATATTTTGTCATTTTGATCATTTAGCCATTCCCAAAGGATTACGCCATGGATGCCCTAGCTGATGTACTAAAAACCATCCGCCTAAATACCAGCACCTATTTCTGCAGTGACTTCAGCTCACCATGGGGCATGGAAGTGACAAAAGGCGACGAGGGGTTATTCCATGTGGTCATCAGCGGCGAATGCTGGCTACGGGTGTATCCGCAAACAGAAGCCATTCATTTGAAAATGGGAGACATAGTGGCTTTCCCAAGTGGTGGCGCCCACAGCATTAGTGATCAACAAGACAGCAATATGCTGCCAGGCAAGAGTGTGGTTTCACAAATTCAAGCGGGAAATAATCCCTTTCACATCACCTCAAATACGGGTAATAGCGGCACTATTAATAACACCTTGCTATGCGGGGCCTTCAGTTATGACACCTCGGTGAAACACCCATTTATTCGCGACTTACCCTGTTTTATTCACATTAAAGCGGCACGAAGCGACAAAACCACTTGGCTAAAATCCCTTATTAATACCCTGTCTTTAGAAGCAAGGAGCATGAACCCTGGTTCAACCGTCATGGTCGATAGGCTCACCGAAGTCTTATTTATTGAGCTCATGCGACACTTCATGCAAGAGCATGCTGGCCAACAATTATATTTAGCAGCCTTAAGCGACCCACAAATAGGCAAAGCCTTAAATTTAATTCACGAAGAAACCAACGCCACTTGGACAGTAGAACGGCTCGGGGAACACGTGGGCATGTCTCGCACCGCGTTTACCGATAGGTTTGCCAATTTGGTGGGCATGCCTCCTAAAACCTATTTAATAAACTGGCGCATGCAAAAAGCCAAGGGCCAGTTGCAAGCAGGTGGGTACACTATGATTGATATTTCAGAAGCGGCTGGCTATTCATCAGAGGCAGCGTTTAGCAAAGCCTTTAAGCAGTTTTTTGGGGAAACACCTGGGCGCGTTAAACGACATACGGCTCAATAAAGACTAACAAGGAATTAATGCTTGGGATTTACATCCTTATTTAATTGCGTCAGTTCATCTGCTTGCATGCAACTGCCTTGTTGCCAATTAATTTCAAGCTGTTTCTTAAACTCTTTAATTTCAGCTTTTTGCAGCGTCAGACGATTTAATAATTGCTCTACTTCTTCTAAGCGGGCATCTAAGTGCCCCAGTAGCTTTTCATGATCCAAGCCATTAGCGTTGGCCTTCTCTCCCACTAACGAGTGAATGTCCTCAAGGCTAAACCCCAGCCGCTGTGCGGTTTGAATACGAGACAAGACCTGCACACTTTCATCTGAATAAGTGCGGTAGCCGTTCATTCCTCTTTTAGGTTTGGGCAATAATCCCTTGGACTCGTAAAAGCGAATGGTATGGGCAGCAATGCCGGTTTGCTTGGCTAATTCTCCAATTCGCATAAAACAACTCCCTATTAGAAATTAACTATTGACCTTAAAGTTAACTTTAAGCTTATACTTTTTTCACTTCCTACATCAACCAGTATTGTTATATCTACGAGGCATGTGAACATGAGTCAATCCATTTATTCTCCACTTACCCTTCCCAATGGCATAGTACTGCCTAACCGTTTAGCAAAAGCGGCCATGGAAGAAAATATGGCCATCACAGGTCATTTACCGGGTGATGAAATGTTTAACTTATATGAGCAATGGGCCAATGGTGGGACAGGCTTATTAATCACCGGCAATGTCATGATAGATCATCGCGCCATGACCGGCCCAGGAGGCATTGCCTTAGAGTTAAATACCCCCATTGGCCCTTTTAAAAAATGGGCGAGCGCTGCTCAAAAAAATGGCGGCCACATATGGATGCAAATTAATCACCCTGGACGACAAGTCTATGCCGCCTTGGGAGGAAAAGTTTTATCTCCTTCTGACGTGGCCTTAGACATGGGCAAACACAGTAAATTATTTGGTCAGCCCACTCCCATGAGCGAACAGGAAATTCAAGATGTCATTGAGCGTTTTGCCATTACCGCCCAAAAAGCCGTAGAAGCTGGCTTTAACGGCGTTCAAATACACGCCGCCCATGGCTACTTGTTGTCACAGTTTTTATCGCCTTTATGTAACTTGCGAACCGATAAATGGGGCGGCAATTTAAATAATCGCGCTCGCTTACTGGTAGAAGTGGTAAAAGCCGTTCAAGCAAGCGTGCCAAAAGAGACGACCATTGCGGTAAAACTCAATTCTGCTGATTTTCAACGGGGCGGATTTGACAGTGAAGATGCATTACAAGTCATTAAAATACTGGGGGATTTAAATATAGACCTAGTGGAAGTATCCGGTGGCAGTTATGAAAGTCCTGCCATGCAGGGCAGTACAAGCGACGGTCGCACTTTGGCCCGTGAAGCGTATTTTCTTAATTTTGCCAAAGACATGGCTAAACAAGCTACGGTGCCCATCATGACCACCGGAGGCATTACCCGCTTAGCCATTGCGCAACAAGTGATAGATGAAGGAGTGCAAATGGTAGGTCTAGGGCGTGCCTTAGCCTTTAGCCCTTCCCTGCCTAATTTATGGAAAACAGACCCCACTACCCAAGCCACTCTTCCTAACATAACCTGGAAAAACAAAGCCATGGCAAGCGTTGCTACCATGGCCATTACAAAACGCCAGTTACAACGCATGGGAAAAGGCAAGCAACCTAAGGGCAACTCATGGGCTATTTTCTCTTTAGTGGCAGACCAAATACGTTTGAAAAAGCTCATAAAACAATACCGCAATCGATACGCAAGCGAGCAGGCTTAATAAAAATGTTACCACCCTCCCGCTTATTGAATTAATAAGCGGCTCCTAAAAATTTTTACATGGCCTAATCCCTGCAATCTTTAAAGAAATACACAAGGTAACAAACAGCACCTGAATTAATTGCTTGCCCCTTTAACTGCGATCACGCAGGAAAAACCATCAATTAATGCAGAAGCCTTAACGATTTACCTCATTATTTTCGACTAAGATTCGGATTTGGTTATGAATAACAACGCACTGACAGCCATGACGGCAGGCATGACTCGCATACACAATACCCCCATAACAGAAATACAAGGCACACCTGCGCCGCTTAAGCGGCCAACCCCTGCCGCTGCTGCTCCTTCTGTCACGGTATCCTTAAGCTCTGATGTATTGGGGGAAAATTCAAAAGCACAGCAAATTACTGAAAAGTTCGAGCAAAGCATAGCGAGCATATACGGTGACAAACAAGTTGAGCAAAGCACTCAAGAAACCACAACCAACGAAGCTCCCTCATTGTTAGAGATGGCTCCTTTAAGTCTTCCTACCAAGGCAGATGTAACGGCCTTTGAACAATTACTCAATGATGAACTGACTAAAGCGGGTGTTGATACCAGCATTGCTATGAAACTTTCCATCAACTCTGACGGCTCTGTGCAAGTGGATAACGACCACCCTGATAAAGATAAAATTGAAGCTTTATTTAAAGAGAATTCAGATTTACTCCAGGGCTATGTGAAAACCGAAAACTACTTCACCCTGCAAAACCTGTATCAACTTCACCAACAATGGCAGCAAAAATTAGAAGGAGGCACAAATGAACAAGCAGCTGGCGATTGGCTGGTGAATGCCAGTAAAAGTAGAGTGGCCAATGCCCAGATAAATGTACAAAATGGCAAGGTATCCGGCCCATCTCAGGGAAATCAGCTGTATTCATAATTTCAGCTATGGCTTAAAACTTTTAATTCATCAACTTGAAAGCGACCAGACACACTAAATTTGTCGCTTGATATTTGTTCAAATCACGCCACATGCGTATACTGGCGCCATTTAAAATCTACTCGAATGGAGTTTTTATGGTGATTGTTAGAGCAATATTAGGTGCACTGATCTTATTTTTTGATTGGGTATTCACTCCTAAAGGCGTCAAGCGCGAAGCCGATGCCCAGAACAAAGTGAATGAACAAACTGCTGCTTTAGCGCTGTATCAATACAAAGCCTGCCCTTTTTGCGTGAAAGTACGTCGTTCTATGAAGCGTCAGTCACTGGATATTGAAACCCGTGATGCCAAGCGCAGCGATGCAAGCCGCGAAGAACTTTTACAAGGCGGTGGCAAGCTTAAAGTCCCTTGCTTACGCATTGAAGACAAAGGCGAAGTACGCTGGATGTACGAGTCAACAGAGATCATCAATTACCTTGAAAATCGCTTTACAGCTAACGCTGCCTAATTCCCCCCCCACAACTGCTCGCCTCTGAGCAGTTGCTTACCCAAAATCCCTACTGTTTTTAAAGCCCCACACGCACACGCTTGCCTTGTTATTGTGAAAAGTCCTAAATTGGTTTGTATCGCCAAATCTACTTGTCTCGTATCAACATATTTTTTTGGCTATAGCCCCCCGCTCTGACATTTGAAAGCCGTTTAAATATGTTTGTCGTGGACAAATACACCATAAAAAAGCCTAAAAACCGTTAACTTATGTATTTTATTAGACATAGTGGTTGACTATCGCTCTAAGAGGTTTAGAATGCGACGCAGCTTGAAAGAACGTCTTATATTTATGCACACCATGCGGAGTTTTATGTTTATAATTCCTCGTCCTGTTTTTATAAGTAATAGCAAACCTTCCAGCGACACGACTTTTTATTAAGTCACACATTACTCTTAAATAAATAGGATACTATTATGTCTACTACTACTGGTACAGTTAAGTGGTTCAACGAAGCTAAAGGTTTCGGTTTCATCGAACAAGAAAACGGTCCTGACGTTTTCGCTCACTTCCGTGCTATCACTGGTACTGGCTTCAAAACTTTGACTGAAGGCCAAAAAGTACAGTTTACTGTTACTCAAGGTCAGAAAGGTCCTCAAGCTGAAGACATCACTCCTCTATAGTTGTTTTGATTTGCAATATTAATTGCAAATCATATTAACCGAGTCTTTTCAGTAAGATTTAGTTAAGCACTAAAGAGAAAGAAAAAGGGTAAAAATCGTTAAGATTTTACCCTTTTTTTATGCCCGTTACTTTCCCACCTAATTTGCCATATCCAATCCCCTTCCTATAGTTATAAGTATCCTTCAACACTAAACTTACCACCCCTATGAACCTGTTAGAAAACATCACCAGTCACTGTCCCTACTGCTCTGACCCCATAACACTTCTGGTAGATCGCACCTTCAAGCAACAAAATTACACAGAGGATTGCCCAGTATGCTGCTGCCCTTTTATCATTGAGGTGAACATAGATGAAGAGCACTACATTCATATAACTACCCACCAAGAGAACAATTAACTAGGGCGCCCAATTAAAACTCCCCAAGTCAGACTCAATTTATTACCATACACATTCTTTTTGGGAGCACCAGTATGACCAGCGTGTTATGGATGATGGGAACATTGGCCTCGTTCTGCTTGATGGCCATATCGGTTCGAGAACTCAGCTCAGAGATCAATACCTTTCAAATTTTATTTTTTCGAAGCGCTATTGGGTTGGTCATTATTTCTGTCATCATTCTGGTAAGCCAACGTCGCCATCTTTTTAAAAGTCAGCGCATAAAGCAGCATGCTTTACGAAATATTTTTCATTTTTCTGGTCAGTATGGTTGGTTCTTAGGCCTAGCCCTGCTGCCGCTGGCACAAGTATTTGCTTTAGAGTTCACCACACCACTATGGACCATGCTCATAGCCGCCTGGGTGCTAAAGGAGAAAATCACTCGAAAAAAAATCATGGCCATACTCCTTGGTTTAACAGGGGTTTATATTATTGTTGCCCCTGGTAGCGAAATTTTTAATGCCATCTCTTTTATCGTACTCGGCGCAGCCATTTGTTATGCCATTGCTCACATTAGCACTAAATCCCTTTCGCAAAGCGACCACCCCCTCACCATTCTTTTTTATATGTGCGCCATACAGCTACCCATTGCAGGGTTACTAACTTTCAACAACTGGTACCTACCCAACCCAACTCAATGGACTTGGCTATTATTAGTTGGAATCACGGCACTAACCGCACATTACTGTATTGCCAAAGCCATGCATAACAGTGAAGTAAGTACCGTGGTGACGCTTGATTTTTTAAGGCTGCCACTCATTGCAGCAGTAGGCGTAATGCTTTATTCGGAAAGTTTTAATATTTCGATCATTATAGGAGCTGCATTGATGTTGCTCGGCAACCTTATTAATACCTATCAAATAAAATACAAAATAAAATCACCATTAGGCACATGAATAAGCCAACATAAGGCTTCGTTATACGTAAGAATCCAGTAAGAAATTGCACATGCTTTTTCACATCAGCCCTGCTATAAAAGAGAACAAGTAATTCTACTTACCTAAAAATAAATACTTTAAGGCTCTTCATGATTACCCTTCACCATTTAAATAACTCTCGATCACAACGTATTTTATGGCTCTTAGAAGAATTAAAAACCCCCTACGAAGTCGCCTTTTATGAAAGAGATAAAGTGACAGTTTTAGCCCCTAAAGAACTTAAAAATATCCACGCGCTAGGTAAGTCTCCCGTGATCACAGAAGGGGATGCTACCATGGCAGAGTCTGGTGCCATCATAGAATATTTAGTGCAAACCCATGGTAAAGAATTTTATCCCACCCCAGGCACTGAGCAACACAGACAGTACACTTATTGGATGCACTACGCTGAAGGTTCGTTAATGCCACAACTGTTAATTAAATTAATATTTGATAAAGTTAAAGACAGCCCCATGCCATTCTTTATCAAGCCCATTGCTAAAATGATCGCCAATAAAGTCATTAATTCTTACGCAGGCCCAAATATAAAAACCAATTTAGAATTCATAGAGCAGCACCTTTCTAAAAATGAATGGTTTTGCGGTAAAAATATAAGCGGCGCTGATTTTCAAATGAGCTTCCCGCTTGAGGCATTAGTGGCACGAGAAGGCGCCAATCACCTCCCTAACATCACAAAGTTTGTTAAAAAGTTTCAAGCCCGCCCCGCCTACCAGAAAGCACTTGAAGTGGGTGGCGAATACGACTACGCCTAACAATATCCGTTGATTTATAAGTAAAGAAATTGAAAGCTATAATTTTTTAACTTTAGCTTTCAATTTCCAACAACTCTACGATAATTATGACAACACTCAGAACTTTCACCCCCTCACATGAGGCCACGATTATGCACCAAGCCGTTCTAGACTTTTGGTTTAAGGAAATCACCCCCGCCAAGTGGTGGAAGAAAGACGCTGAGTTTGATCAGCTAATATCAGAGCGCTTTGGAAAAATACACAGACAAGCCAATCAGGGTGAGTTATATACCTGGCGCACGACCCCTGAAGGGCGACTAGCTGAAATCATTGTACTGGATCAATTCTCCCGAAATATTTACCGTGACTCCCCCAAGGCATTTGCCAGCGATGCCTTAGCTTTAGTATTGGCCCAAGAAGCCATTACCCACAAAGCCGACCAACACCTAGCCAAGCACATGCTAAGCTTTCTATATATGCCGTTTATGCACAGTGAATCACTTGAAATTCACCAAGTGGCCACCTCGCTATTTAAAGAGGCAGACCTGACTGATAACTACAATTTTGAGCTTAAGCATAAAGCCATCATTGAGCAGTTTGGTCGATACCCACACCGAAATTCAGTACTGGGCCGAAGCTCTACCGCTGACGAAATTGAATTTTTAAAACAGCCCGGATCAAGCTTTTAACCTACGCCAACTTCCTCCCTATCTAAACAAGCGCTTTTTAGTTACCCAAATGACGCGGGTAACTATACTTTGAAGCCAATGCACTAAGACCCGCACTACTTTAAACTGGGAAAAAGTCAGGGAAGCGTGTCATGGTAAAGGCAATTGTATTTAGCATTTTATTATTCGTTCTAAGCCCTGTGAATATTTGCCATGCACAACAAGATGACCTCATATACGGCAACCCGTGGAGAGCATTCCCTTTTGATAAAAAAGAATTTCACCTTACCCCCCAAAACCTAAAGAAAAAGTGGCCATACTTACACAGAGCATCCCACTACCCTTTTCCAGATGCCGCATACATCAATAAGGTACTCACGCAAAACCCTGAACTTAAAAACGCCATCCCTCACTATCAATCACTTAGTAAAACGGCCAATATTCTACAAGAAGCATGGATAGCCTTTTTCAAGGGACAATTCCAAAAAGCCACCCAACTTGGCTATAGCCTTGGCCCACTTGGGTACTGCGTGGCATTTTACGCTCAATCTACCTACGCATCTCGGCTTGAAACCAACAAGCAAAAACGTCACGCACTTTGGGAAGATGTATTGAAGCGGCACGAACAATCTAAGACCCTCACACAATACGATATCACCACTCAGTTTTTTGCATTCTTCTCCATGGCCAGGCTCAGTGAAGAATTAGCCATGCCCACTGTGGTAACAAGAGACTATCTAAATAAGATGCAACAAGCCCTAGCTGAAATGAATGCCAAAGACCCTGATCATATTTTTATTTTGGCAGCACTAGGATCGATGGATGCAGGAATTGTTCGTAAATTAGGTAAGTTAATGGCAAGACTGGCCTTTGATGCCAACCACGAGTCCGTTGAAAGGTATTATCAGCAAGCGATTATCCAGCGTAAAAAGCTCCCCACAGTGCACATTGAATACGCTCAATCGCTACTGTATATGTACGGAAAGAAGAGACTGGATGACGCCATACAACACATGAGAACTGCCAGTGAAGTCCAACCTCAATATGCACTTGAGTCCATGAATATCTTTAAAGCCAAAAAACTACTAAACGAACTCATGGTCATTAAAGAACACAATGGCTATGGCTTAAGAAAATACGTAAAACGCAATAACGCTTCAGAAAAGAATTATTATTTTTAAGCTGCCCTATCATCAAACAGATGATTTTTGACGATACTGATTTAACAGTACGTCTGCAGGCATGGCCTTAGCATAGTAATGCCCTTGCACATAATCACATTTGTGAACCTTAAGGTGTTCTAGCTGCTGCTTTGTTTCCACCCCTTCGGCCAACACCTTCAGGCCAAGTTCATGAGCCATATCTGTAATCGCCCCAATAATGGTGCGGTTACTGGCATCGTGCTCCACGTCGTGAATAAAGCTTTGATCAATTTTAATTAAATCCACAGGAAATACTTTCAAGTAACTCAATGAAGAATAGCCTGTACCAAAGTCATCAATGGCAAATGTAATGTCTTTTTTCTTTAATTTTTCAATAATAACAATGGTTTCTTTAACGTCATCAATCATAACGCTTTCGGTAAGCTCTAACTGCAACAAAGCTCCAGACAAACCCGATTCAGCCAGAGCATTTTCAATACAGCCCAATAGCTCATTGGGTTTATGAAATTGATTGGCCGAGATATTAATGGCCATTTTTACAGGAGGAAACCCCTTATTTAAAAGGCTTTGAAATTCATGACACGCTTTATGAACCACCCACTTGCCTAAGTCATTAATAAGAGAGGATTCCTCTGAAATAGGAATAAATTCACCAGGCAGCACCACGCGACCATCATCAATCCATCGAATTAATGCCTCCACGCCAGTTAACTCGCCGGTTTGCATATTAAATTGAGGCTGATAATAAAGCTGAAACGCATCATTTTCATGAGCCTTCATTATTTTGCGCTCAAACTCTAAACGTTTTTGGGCATTTACATTTAGAAATTCTTCAAAAAATTGAAAGTTATTTTTTCCCTTTTCTTTAGCATGATACATGGCCATATCAGCGCATTTTATTAATTCAGTGGCCTCTTCACCGTCATCCGGGTACAAGCTAATACCAATACTGGTGGTAATGCTCATTTCACGATCAGCAATTAATGTTTTCTTCGTGAGTGAATTAAGAATGTTATCGGCCATGTGAATAATGTCAGCATTGTCTTCCACATCATTGATGATGATACAAAATTCATCACCACCCAATCTGGCAACCGTATCCATCTCCCGCACACAGTCATTTAAGGTAATGGCCGTATGTTTTAATAATTGATCACCAAACTCATGCCCCCAAGAATCATTCACCGCTTTAAAATTATCTAAATCCAAAAACATTAAGGCTAATTTGGTTCGATGGCACTTGGCAGCGCTTATGGCCAGTTGAAAACGGTCGTGGTACAAACGGCGATTCGGCAACCCCGTTAACGCATCATAATAAGCAAGCTGACTGATGGTCTCGTGAGCTTCGTGAAGCTCAGTATTATCTTTAGAGGTCCAAATAATATGCGTAATAACCTTACCAGCAAAAATAGGCGATACAGACAACAACGCCCAATATGGCTCGCCGTCTTTTTTCAAACACATCACCTCGCCATTCCAGTCATGGCCATCCAATACCCTTCTCCAACACTGCTGAAGCACTTCTTGTTCAGCCACTAAAGCACGAGAAAAGCGATCAATGTTTTGGGAAAGCACTTCGCTTTCTTGGTAACCGGTTAATTGAGAGTAATAAGGGTTTATATATTCTATATTTCCCTGAATATCAGAAATCGCAATAGCACTTTTACTTTGCTCTATGGCAAGGTGTAATTGCTTAAGCTTGCTTTCTGCAATTTTGCGTTTTTCTTCTGCCTGTATATAGGTAATAACGCTGTTAATGTCATCGCTTAAGCTAGACAGCAATTCTAAAATTTGTGTATCAAATGCATCCACTTCACTTGAATAAATAGCAAACACACCAATGGTTTTATCTTCTTGAATCACAGGAATCACCGCCAATGATTTAAAACCACAGGCCAATGCCGCACGACGCCAAGGGCTAAAACTATTGTCTAATTCAACATTATTCACAAATGCCACTTCACCAGTTTTACCACTTACCCCCACAGGGCCACGGGCAAACTCAGAATTATCAACACGTACATTAATGCCCGTAAGATAATGATTAGAATCCCCAGCTGAACTTACGGGTACTACATCATCTCCTTCTATCATCCCAATCCAGGCCATAGAGAAGCCACCATGCTTCACTGCAATATGACAAATAGAATCTAATAAGTCTTCTTTGGTGCGATTACTAATAATGGCTTTATTGGTTAACCTTAACACCGTATACAGCCGATTGGCTGTGTGATATTGAGAGGTAGTTTCTTTATGCTGAGTAATATCACGGCTCACATGCAACACCACATTATTTAAGTCTTGGTATTTTATGGGCGTTAAGGTAATGGCATACCATTTGTCTTCTAATGATATTTCTTGGTAATGAATGGGTTCTTTTTGATAAATAGAGCGGCAAATGGGGCAGTCATGGGCGGCAAACTTTTTAGAATGAAACACATCATGAACATGCATGCCCACCATAATATCGGGGTGTTCAGAAGCATCCCGTGCAGATTGATTGGCATGCAAAATATGCCCCCCGCGACTCACCGCCACAATGGCATCTGGCAAAGCATTAAAAGTGCCTGAACTGAGGGTAAGCGACTTAAATGGCTGAGTAAGGGTACTTTCTACTAAGGCTACATATATAGCCCAATAAGACATTAACTTGAAGATATGCCCCACAATAATGGTGACGCCAGACAAACTACTGTAGAGGGTAAAAGCCACTTCAGCGGCAATAGTCAAACCAATAGACAACATTAGTAGACGATAAACTGAAGCGTTAAATTTTAAACGGCGTACCCATACCCGTCTTGCGGCAGCAAACAGCAAGACGATAACAATGTACTCCCCAATAATTTTAGTGGCCGACAAACCATTTTCTTCATCATAAAGATCCGGAAACCATCCCATTAAAATTAAAAAACACAGTGCTGCAAACACCCCGCCTATCATCCAAAACAATAATAGATTACGGATTTTTCGATCCATAAAGCTGGTAAAGCCCAATAATATAAATGCTTCTAAAAACCGGGCCACCATCCAAAATTGAATGGTCGTACCGACGGTAGAATTACCTATAACATTAGTATCGGAGAAAGTGATGGTGTGGCAGAAATCCAGTATACCAACCCAAAAGTAACCACAACCGATGAACATTAAGAAGTGAGACTGTGAAAACTGATAGGTATTAAAGGCCACCACGAAAGTGAGAATAGCCACGATAATGGCAAAGCCTTCAACCAATGAATGAAAAAGCGTGGCATTAAAAAACGCAATGGGAAGCAAAACGGCCAAGAATAAAACCGGAACCTGAGCGTTCACTTTAACTTGAAAGTTATCTAAATACATATCAGTTACAACCACCCAATGTTCTAAAGCTCTCCATTTTGTTGCCGCTTACCAATCTATAAGCTAAAAACCGGCAGCTCATTCCATTTTACCCTGTATCGCTAACAAAGAAATATCAATTGGCTTAATCATTAAGACTATTGATACTTATCAAGAACGTTATCCTCATCAATCCCCTTAAAAACACATTGAGTGTTTTTAAGGGGATTATATTTTACTTGCTCGTACCTGAATTGGCAGGACGACGTCGTGGAGCTGAATTTGACGGTGATCTTTTCTCGCCAGTATTTTTCTTCTGACCAGCACTGCCTGCAATGTGTTTTTTGTTTTTACCAGTGGGTTTATGCCCGCGCTGACTCTCTGCCGAGCGTTGTCCATCTTTGTGGTCAACGTTGGGTTTTTTAGGCTTTTTAGCTTTAATAGGGCGAGTATCTAAACGAGATTCAGGTAAACGGTTTATGGGGTCAAATTCCACCAAGTATTCACGCTCGAGTACTCTGCCAATAAGGCGCTCTATGGCACTTAACTCTTTAAATTCATCATGGCTCACTAAGGATACCGCTTGTCCAGAAGCCCCAGCACGACCTGTGCGCCCAATACGGTGAACATAATCTTCAGCCACATTGGGTAAATCAAAGTTCACCACTTGAGGCAGCTGGTCAATATCAATACCACGAGCGGCGATGTCAGTTGCCACCAACACTCTCACACTACCTGCTTTAAAATCCGCTAAGGCACGAGTTCTGGCCCCTTGGCTTTTATTGCCATGAATAGCCGCGGCAGGAATTTTATGATCATCTAAAATTTTAGTCAGCTTGTTGGCGCCATGCTTGGTACGACTAAAAACCAAAACCTGCTGCCAATCGTTGTCTTCGATTAATTTAATAAGAAGATTCGACTTTTGCTTTTTATCAACCGGATAAATCCACTGCTTCACTTTTGGCGCTGTGCTATTGGCAGGTGTCACCGATATCTCAACCGGGTTATTCACCAAGCCCTTAGCTAAACGGCGAATATCATCTGAAAAGGTCGCCGAAAATAATAAGTTCTGACGCTGCTTTGGTAAAAGCGCAATGATTTTTTTAATGTCATGAATAAAACCCATGTCTAACATGCGGTCCGCTTCATCTAGCACCAACACTTCAAGGTTTTTAAAATTCACCGCACGCTGATTGTACAAATCCATTAAGCGACCAGGTGTGGCCACTAATACATCCACGCCACCGCGTAACTTTTGCATCTGCGGGTTAATTTTAACGCCGCCAAATACCACTGCACTTTTTAACGGCAGATTTTGGCTGTACTTGGATACGTTATCAGCCACCTGTGCAGCCAGTTCTCGAGTAGGGGTAAGAATCAAGGCACGAGCTTGGTTATTCTGGGCACGTTGACCATTGGACAACAATTGCAGTATAGGCAAGGTAAAACCAGCGGTTTTACCGGTACCGGTTTGGGCAGCGGCCATCACATCTTTACCCTGCAGTACCGCAGGAATGGCTTGTGCTTGAATAGGGGATGGCGTGGTATAGCCTTGTTCGGTGACTGCTTTTAGAATTTCTTCAGATAAACCTAGGGTGTCAAAGCTCATATAATCTCTCTTTTGTGTGTGGAGATGGCTTTGTCTAACTTTATGGGGTCACTAATTTTCATGACTGTCACCCAAACTTCAAAGCGCATAGATTCTCTCTGTGGTGCTATTTTTGCATACCGTCCCTTGACGGCGGTGAATCTTAGCCGATCTCCACCCTATGCGCCACCTAATAACCTGCCTCACGTCCCAGTGTGAACCTTTCCTTTAAACATCAGTATAGACA
>OJDR01000044.1_pt1 | contig 58253 bp, 65 predicted proteins | sample 1593081 | NCBI WGS metagenome assembly OJDR01 (sample SAMN05416873, study PRJEB24817) | seawater metagenome | isolation source: Sea water | place: Canada:Atlantic | collected 2013-11
CATCAAGTAAAAGAAGTAATCAAGCGCGATCCGGAAAGAAAATATCGTACAGTCCTTATTATTTAATTCTTAAATTTTTTTTAGTTTGTTTAGATTTTTGTTTTTAACAAATTTCTCTACGATCTAATAAAAACGTTTTGGGTTATATAGTCAAGTGACTAAGCGTATACGGTGGATGCCTTGGCAACTGGAGGCGATGAAAGACGTAGTAGCCTGCGATAAGCTTCGGTGAGGTGGCAAACAACCTTTGACCCGGAGATCTCTGAATGGGGCAACCCACCGCTTCGGCGGTATCGTTACCTGAATACATAGGGTAACGAGGCGAACCTAGGGAACTGAAACATCTAAGTACCTAGAGGAAAAGAAATCAAACGAGATTCCCTTAGTAGCGGCGAGCGAAAGGGGAACAGCCCTTAAGCTGTTTTGTAGTTAGTAGAATGCTCTGGAAAGTGCAGCAATAGTGGGTGATAGCCCCGTATACTAAAACTTATTTACAGTGAAATCGAGTAGGTCGGGACACGTGATATCCTGACTGAATATGGGGGGACCATCCTCCAAGGCTAAATACTCCCAGTTGACCGATAGTGAACCAGTACCGTGAGGGAAAGGCGAAAAGAACCCCTGTGAGGGGAGTGAAATAGAACCTGAAACCGTATACGTACAAGCAGTGGGAGCAGACTTGTTCTGTGACTGCGTACCTTTTGTATAATGGGTCAGCGACTTATATTTAGTAGCAAGGTTAAGCGTTTAGCGGAGCCGTAGGGAAACCGAGTCTTAATAGGGCGTTTAGTTGCTAGGTATAGACCCGAAACCCGGCGATCTATCCATGAGCAGGTTGAAGATTGAGTAACATCAATTGGAGGACCGAACCCACTGTCGTTGAAAAGCCAGGGGATGACTTGTGGATCGGAGTGAAAGGCTAATCAAGCCGGGAGATAGCTGGTTCTCCTCGAAATCTATTTAGGTAGAGCGTCCTGTATTACCCACGGGGGTAGAGCACTGTTAAGGCTAGGGGGTCATCCCGACTTACCAACCCTTTGCAAACTCCGAATACCGTGGAGTACGAGCAGGGCAGACACACTGCGGGTGCTAACGTCCGTAGTGGAAAGGGAAACAACCCAGACCGTCAGCTAAGGTCCCAAAGTTATAGTTAAGTGGGAAACGATGTGGGAAGGCTCAGACAGCTAGGAGGTTGGCTTAGAAGCAGCCATCCTTTAAAGAAAGCGTAATAGCTCACTAGTCGAGTCGGCCTGCGCGGAAGATTTAACGGGGCTCAAACTATACACCGAAGCTACGGACCTGTGTTTACACAGGTGGTAGAGGAGCGTTCTGTAGGCTGTTGAAGGTGAACTGAGAAGTTTGCTGGAGGTATCAGAAGTGCGAATGCTGACATGAGTAACGATAAGGGGGGTGAAAAACCTCCCCGCCGGAAGACTAAGGGTTCCTGTCCAATGCTAATCAGGGCAGGGTTAGTCGACCCCTAAGGCGAGGCTGAGAAGCGTAGTCGATGGGAAACAGGTTAATATTCCTGTACTTAATATTACTGCGATGGGGGGACGGAGAAGGCTAATCGATCCAGGCGTTGGTTGTCCTGGTTTAAGGTTGTAGGCTGTAGACTTAGGCAAATCCGGGTTTACATTAAGGCTGAGAACTGATGACGGTGACTCTACGGAGTCCGAAGTCGATGATGCCATACTTCCAAGAAAAGCCTCTAAGCTTCAGGTAATGTTGAATCGTACCCTAAACCGACACAGGTGGTCAGGTAGAGAATACCAAGGCGCTTGAGAGAACTCGGGTAAAGGAACTAGGCAAAATGGTACCGTAACTTCGGGAGAAGGTACGCCGGTGATTGTGATGAGATTTACTCTCTAAGCGATTGCCGGTCGAAGATACTAGGTGGCTGCGACTGTTTATTAAAAACACAGCACTGTGCAAACTCGAAAGAGGACGTATACGGTGTGACGCCTGCCCGGTGCCGGAAGGTTAATTGATTGGGTTAGCTTCGGCGAAGCTCATGATCGAAGCCCCGGTAAACGGCGGCCGTAACTATAACGGTCCTAAGGTAGCGAAATTCCTTGTCGGGTAAGTTCCGACCTGCACGAATGGCGTAACGATGGCCACACTGTCTCTACCCGAGACTCAGTGAAATTGAAATCGCAGTGAAGATGCTGCGTACCCGCGGCTAGACGGAAAGACCCCGTGAACCTTTACTATAGCTTCACAGTGGACTTTGACATTACTTGTGTAGGATAGCTGGGAGGCTTTGAAGCGTGATCGCTAGATTGCGTGGAGCCAATCTTGAAATACCAGCCTGGTAATGTTGAGGTTCTAACTCAGGTCCCTTATCGGGATCGAGGACACTGTGTGGTGGGTAGTTTGACTGGGGCGGTCTCCTCCCAAAGAGTAACGGAGGAGCACGAAGGTTGGCTAATCCTGGTCGGAAATCAGGAGGTTAGTGTAATGGCACAAGCCAGCTTGACTGCGAGATGGACATATCGAGCAGGTACGAAAGTAGGTCATAGTGATCCGGTGGTTCTGTATGGAAGGGCCATCGCTCAACGGATAAAAGGTACTCCGGGGATAACAGGCTGATACCGCCCAAGAGTTCACATCGACGGCGGTGTTTGGCACCTCGATGTCGGCTCATCACATCCTGGGGCTGAAGCCGGTCCCAAGGGTATGGCTGTTCGCCATTTAAAGTGGTACGCGAGCTGGGTTTAGAACGTCGTGAGACAGTTCGGTCCCTATCTGCCGTGGGCGTTAGAAATTTGAGAAGAGCTGCTCCTAGTACGAGAGGACCGGAGTGGACGAACCCCTGGTGTTCCAGTTGTCATGCCAATGGCATTGCTGGGTAGCTACGTTCGGACAGGATAACCGCTGAAAGCATCTAAGCGGGAAGCCCCCTTCAAGATGAGATTTCTCTGGGAACTAGATTCCCCTAAAGGGCTGTTGAAGACTACAACGTTGATAGGCTGGGTGTGGAAGCGTTGCAAGGCGTTAAGCTAACCAGTACTAATTGCCCGTGAGGCTTGACTATATAACGCCAAAACGGAGTTATGTAAGAAGACCGTATATATTTTTAGCTCGAAAGAGCACGAAGATCGCTTCTCTTATGAGAAAGCTTGATTACGAAATACTTGATTGAGAAAATCGAATCTGCAAAGCATTTGCAAAGCTGTCCCACGAAAGTGACATCTGAGCATCCAAGTTTGCTTGACGACAATAGAGCGTTGGAACCACCTGATCCCTTCCCGAACTCAGTAGTGAAACGACGTATCGCCGATGGTAGTGTGGGGTCTCCCCATGTGAGAGTAGGTCATTGTCAAGCTTCTATTCCTAAGAATCCCAATCGCTCACGCGGTTGGGATTTTTTTATGCCTACAGGATGTAGGTACTGAGCGTATGTCGGGAACCTATACGCGGTGCCCAAGGGTGGGCACTTACTTTATAAAGAGTCTGAAAAATGCCGGGAGCATTTTTAGGGTTCTAACATTTAACAAAGCCATTAACGGTATACGCAGTTCCCTCTATTTTTACTGCAAGCCTTGAGTCGTTACAAGCCGCTAAACCCCCACAAGAAAAACCAAAAAGCCCCTGATGCGCGAGCATCAGGGGCTTTTTAGTTTTTGAATTCATTTATAACGTTATAAATTCCAGCGACGTTTACGCCCTGTATCCATATGAACAAAGCCACTACGTGAGTAGTAACCTACTCCGCCTATTGAGGAGGCTAAGGTAGCCTTGTGGACCTGCCGTAGATTTAAGCCAGGAATAAGGAAGTCCATGGCCTTGCCTCTCATGTGCAAGCTATTACGGGAAACGGATTGATTGGCCTTTCTGAGTTTTTCATTAGTCTTAGGGCTGCGATACCCAGAAACGAGCAGAATCTCTTTTTGGCTCTCTAGCTTATTTTGTACAAGGTTAAGCTGGTCAAGTAAGCGAACATCTATAGGCGCAATGGTATTTTCTCTGTGGTCGCGCATTAGCAAATATATTTCTGCTAATGCATCAATAAGATATTCACCGTGCTCCCAGTATACCAAATGGGACTTCTCTCCAGTATGAAGGTTATTAATCTTCAGCTGTCGAAACTCCTCTTGAGGCTGCTGAGCTTTCGCTAAAGCACTCGATGGCAGTATCAAGGGTGTAGCAGCAAGCAGAGGAGCGCTAGTAGACCACTGTAAAAATTGGCGACGATTAAGTGTCATGAGGTTATGGTCTAATGCCTTTGTCTTATTTCGACGATACTGTCGGCGCGCATTATGCCATTGAGGGTTGGTTATAAGCAAAGCAGCTATCTATTACATTTTTTAAAACCTTATCTGATCAAAAAACACTCAGTAATAAGTTGGTGTCTATTTAACAAAGGGGAAATCGTGGAGGAGTGCTATAGAATGATGGAATCGAGTTTATGGCTTTCATCGTGTATTTTATCGCGCTTATACACATCGTTTCTGACTTGTAGATACCCGTCTTCATCCACCCAGGTGGTCCAATACATTAAATACACGGGTATGGGCTTTATGAGTTTTACCGGTCTAGTAATGGATTTTTCAATGACGTTTTTAATAAGGGCCTCATCCCAATTCTGCTCTTTAAGTAAGGCGTGGGCCAGCTCTCTTGGTTTTTCCACTCGAATGCAGCCACTGCTTAAAGCGCGCATTTTCTCGCCAAATAACTCTTTGTGGTTGGTATCGTGTAGGTAAATGGATTTATCATTTGGAAAGACAAACTTAACGTCACCTAGTGCATTATTTTTCCCTGGGGCTTGCAGCATTCGATAAGTATTGACCCGACTATTAAACCCTTCCCAATTTATATCGCTTAATTCCACTTCTGGGGCTTTTTCATTCCAGCCTTCAAATATACGGTAATGGTTGCTCTCTAAATACAGAGGGTTTCTTTGGGCAACCGGTAATATGTCTCGCACGGCAATTCTATGAGGGACATTCCAAGCAGGTGCCAGTACGACGCTGCTGATGGTTTCAGCCAATACTGGCGTGCGTCTTTGGTTTCGACCAATTACCACCTTCATACTGAGTTGAGGCTTACCTTGTTTGATTAAATCTAAATGAAAGTTTGCAAGGTTTACCAAAATGTAACGCTGCCCCATGTCTTTGGGGAGATAGCGCCAGCGCTTCATGTTTAAAGCGATACGTTGCGCGATAAAATAAGGCGCTTCGTTTAATTGATTTAGGGTTTCGCTGTTTAATATTCCGTTAGCATTTAAGCCATTGCGCTTTTGATAATGCTTAAGGGCGGCGAAAATATCTTGGTCAAATAGGTAAGCGGGCTTGTTATTACCATGACGAAAAGCTTGCTCTAGCAAAAGTGGATTCTCTTGTTCTTTTTCTGGCAATAGCCAAGTAAGGCTGCTTTCCTTGAAATCCCCATAGGCTTTAAGCATCCAACGTAATCTTGGTAATTGCGCATGGGTATCGCCAAGGGTTAGCCCTAATTTAACATTCAGTGGGTACCATAACCCGCTATCGGCAATATTTTGGTAGCGTGTAAGTTGATCGGCTAAACGCTGGTAGCCTGGGTGCTGTGGAGCGAGTTCTTTCACTAAGCTGTGGAGCTTTCCTTGGTCTAAGCTTTGTGACAGTAAGCTAATGACATCAAGAGATGTGATGCGAGTGGTTGGGGGGGCTGCCACTTTTCTAAATGAGGGGTGATCTAATTCGCCTGTGTTAGGCAATAGCTCATTGTTGAGTACTTGCTGTGCGTAATTTATATAAGCATCAGATAGTAATACATCAATCGCGGCAGCGTGTTTGGGTTGGTTACTTAATCTGGATATTTCCGTTTGAAGTTTACTTACTCTATAGCCATAGGCCTTCCATTCATCGCTGGCTGTGTGTTGTAAATTCTTTACCAATTCTTGAGCGGCTTCAGTTAGCTGAAAATGGTCCATCCAAATGGTTTGGAAATCATTTTTTCTATATAAGGCATCCAGTTCATCACGATATTTAAGGCTAATATTACCGACCACTTCACTTGGGGCATCATATAGCCAGTACTCAATGCTTTCTTTGGCAACGAGCGGGCTTATTACGGGCCGAGAACTGCCGCTGACAAATAAAGCCAGATAAAAAAGCCCAAGGCAGGTAGCCACTAGAATTATGACTAAGTGGTTTTGCTTTAGCTTTTTATTAAGCTTGTTGTCATCGTCGTGCAAGGTGTTGGAAGCGCTTCTAGACGCTACGCACCTGCGGCTGTATAACGCAGCTGATCTACCCATGGTTATAAAGTATGGCAGGGCTTCGAGATTTCTGTGATGAAATTCACGCTTTGTTTGGTAACGTGCAGTACAGAAAATGAAAGGGTTTGTAACCTAATAAACGACACGTTTAAAAACAATTACTTAGGCTTCAAAAATATACTTTTTTAAAAAGAGTCATAAATTACGTTTGATGTAATAACTAAAAACTCTAAAAAATTTTGTTTATAAATCTATATTTAGAACATGGTTTAACTTGGTAAAAGCGTTTGCTCAACTAATTGCTCAAGCTCCCCTTGGGGGTTAAAAATGCCTTCTTGCCATTGAATCGAGCTTTGGTGAATTTGCAGGCCACTGCAGGCCCGGGTGCCGTAATTAGGGGATATGATGAACGGGGCAGATAACAGGGTTTCAAAGGGCTCGCCTATACCTGTGTTGGGTAACAGGTGTTGCTCATAAGTTTCACGGCGCTTTAAAAGGTTATAAAGTTGGGCATCGGGCTGCTCCAGCCAATTTTGCAAAGCTTGTTTGGCGTATAGGGTTTTGGGCCAAGGGCTATTAAGTTGAGCATTGCTTAAGCCGTACAGTCCAGGTTGCAAAGCCTGTGGCCCCAGTTGATTGCGATTGCCTAAATACCAGCATTCTTCTCTATTACCAACGACTAAGTTGAAGCCTTCATAGAAATGGGCCTTTTTAACAATGGCTTCTAAATAATGGCTAGGGGGCTGCTGGGAGGATAAATAATCCAATACTAGTTGGCCGCGAGAAATCTTGTCAGCTTCGTTTACCTCGACAGGCGCTGGCAATAGGCGAACATTGGTTAAGGCTGCAAAGCGCCCGTCTGACGTGACTCCCATCCAAGTGCCACCGGCCTCTAAATCTTGTCCGGCAAACAATTGAGGAATATCAGGCCAAAACTGAGAGGCACGGGCGGGTCGAGCATGAAACTCATCTCTATTTCCCACCATGACAAGTGGCGTTTGACTATTAGGTTGCCATTGAAAGCTGATTAAACACATATGGGGCAGTTTACGGAAATTGAATGTGGCTGCAAGTTTAGGCGCTTGGGCAAATTGGGTGCAGTAAAGTGGCAGGATTTACGTAAAGTCTTCATAATGCGCGCTCTTTATTCTGGTAAGTTAAGTACCTCTACATGATTTTACTGCTTTCTTATTTATTGGTTGGGGCATTTGCTGGCCTGTTGGCTGGCTTATTTGGTATTGGTGGCGGTATGGTCATTGTGCCTGTATTGGTGATTACCTTTGAAAGCCTAGATTTCCCTTCAACTGTGTTAACGCATATGGCAGTGGCCACTTCTTTAGCGACCATTGCTTTTACATCCTTAAGCTCGGTTCATAGCCATCATAAGAAAGGGGCGGTTGATTGGCCTGTGGTAAAAGGCCTAAGCGCTGGCATTTTAATTGGTGCCGTATTTGGTGTATTAACGGCCGACGCCCTAAGTGGTGAAGGCTTGCAAATTGTCATTGGTATTTCAGCGTTATTGATGGCCGCACAAATGGGCTTTGGCTTAAAACCCAAGCCCACTCGCAGTTTGCCGGGTACTTCAGGGCTTATGACAGCTGGGGGAGGCATTGGTTGGGCTTCTGCACTGTTTGGCATTGGCGGAGGCTCTTTAACGGTGCCTTATCTAACCTGGTGTAACCATCAAATGCAAAGAAGCGTGGCCACCGCAGCCGCTTGTGGTTTCCCTATTGCCTTGGTAGCCGGTATTTCTAATATTATTGTGGGTTGGGGGAATAGCGAGTTACCCGAGCAATCTTTAGGATACGTTTATTGGCCGGCGCTAATTGGCATCGTCATCACCAGTGTGCCATTTGCTCGCCTTGGGGCTCATCTGGCCCATAAGTTATCGGCGGAAAAATTGAAAAAGCTCTTTGCGATTATGTTGGTCATGGTGGCCATTAAATTTTTAAGCAATGGCTTATAGAAAGTAGGTGCTAATTTAACCGATGAAGACACTAAGCACTTCAATTAATTAATACGAACATTTTGAACATTACGCACTCTGATCAGTGCAACATATAAGAATAACGCTAGGGATAACACGTTTATGCTCACATACCCAAATATAGACCCAGTGGCTATTAGCATTGGGCCGTTAGACATTCATTGGTACGGGCTCATGTACCTATTGGGTTTTGGCGCGGCTTACTTGTTGCTTTTACATCGCGCTAACAAGCCAGATTCTGGCTGGAACAAAGATGAAGTCAGCGACCTTATTTTCTACTGTGCCATGGGTGTGGTTCTAGGTGGGCGCATGGGTTATGTGTTGTTTTATAATTTCTCTAAATTCCTTGAAGACCCCCTTTGGTTGTTTGCGGTATGGGAAGGGGGCATGTCTTTTCATGGCGGTTTATTAGGCGTTATTGTGGCGTGTCTTGCATTTGGTCGTCGTTATAAAAAGTCATTTTTTACCACCATTGATTTTGCCGCACCTGTGGTGCCTTTAGGATTATTAACTGGTCGTTTAGGAAACTTCATTGGCGGAGAGTTATGGGGTCGTGTGACCGACGCACCGTGGGGAATGATTTTTCCCAAAGGTGGGCCATTGCCGCGCCACCCAAGCCAGCTATATGAAATGTTTTTAGAAGGTTTGGTTTTGTTTATTATCATGTGGGTATTCACCAGCAAGCCTCGTCCAGCCATGGCGGCTTCAGGTGTGTTCTTAATCGGCTATGGGGTATTTCGTTTCTCTGTGGAATTTGTACGCCAGCCCGACAGTCACATTGGTTTTGATATTCTAGGTTGGATGACCCGTGGTCAGATATTATGTGTCCCCATGGTATTAGGTGGCATATACCTAATCGCCAAAGCCTACAACAATCAGAAAATGCTGGCAGGAAAATAATATGAAGCAATATTTAGACTTGTGCCAACACATTGTTGATGAAGGCACTTGGATTGAAAACGAACGCACAGGTAAGCGTTGCTTAACCGTGATTAACGCCGACCTTGAATATCGGGTTGATAAAAACGAATTTCCCATGATCACCACGCGTAAGAGCTTTTATAAGTCGGCGATTGCGGAATTTTTGGGTTACATCCGTGGTTATGATAATGCGGCCGACTTTAGAAAATTAGGCACTAAAACCTGGGATGCCAACGCAAACCTAAACGACTCATGGTTGAATAATACGCATCGCAAAGGTGAAGATGACATGGGCCGTGTATACGGCGTGCAAGGCCGAGCGTGGGCTAAGCCAGATGGGGGCACCATTGATCAATTAAAGAAAATTGTCGATAACTTGTCACGGGGCATAGATGACCGTGGTGAAATTATGACTTTTTATAACCCTGGTGAATTTCACATGGGGTGTTTGCGCCCTTGCATGCATACCCATAACTTTTCGTTGTTAGGGGATACATTACACCTTACAAGCTTCCAGCGTTCTTGCGATGTGCCCTTGGGCTTAAATTTTAACCAAATTCAAGTGTTTACCTTTTTAGCGCTCATGGCACAAATCACCGGTCATAAGCCTGGTATCGCTTATCATAAGATTGTGAACGCTCACATTTATGAAGATCAGTTAGATTTAATGCAAAACGTTCAGTTAAAGCGCGAACCATTTGCTTCACCTAGTTTGTCTATTAACCCTGATATTAAATCATTAAAAGATTTAGAAACCTGGGTGACCATGGATGACTTTGAGGTTCATGGTTACCAACATCACGATGCCATTAAATACCCGTTCTCAGTTTAAGGCTGCACAGCAATAAGCCCAATTGAGCTTATTGCTGTTAACTGCTTTATTTATAAACGTTAAAACTTCAAATTTATCTCCCCCAAAATAACTACTTCTCATAATCGCATCTATACTCAACCTGAACATTATAAAATCGACTAACAAAAATTTAACCCTAGTTTTAAATTATTCATCGTATGCTCAGAAGGAACTGGCATGGCAAAGAGAGCCATCAAGCTGCATGATAAAAGAACGTTGCACGTTTACTCCTCCTCCCCGCAAGATTTAAAAGATTGGTTAGAAGAATTTAATTGGGTAACCAGCCATAACTTTATAGAAATACGCCAAGGTTTACTAAATGATGGCGCCGACTTCTTATTAATTGATATGCGCACAGTACCAAGTGAAACCTTGGTGCAAATTCGCTATTTACATAAGCATTTTTCAAATGTGGTTATGGTCGCACTGATAGATGATGCACAGTTATATTGGGGGCAGGAAGCAATCACCTTGGGCGCTGACGCTTATGTAAGTCGCGATCATTTTAGCTCGGCCGGTTTATGGATGTTAATGGACAGCTTGTTAAAACAAAAAGGTCAGCGCTTAACATTAGCCAGCAACAATAGGGCACAAGACCCCCTTATTAATAAAACCCTATTCTTTGATCGGTTAAAGCACGCCTTAATGAGCGCCATTCGGCATCAATGTCATACCGGTATATTGTTAATTAATTTAAACGATTATAGCGCGCTCATTAAAGAGAATAACGATGCGTTAAATGAAGGGCTATTAACCCAGTTGGAAAAACGTTTGGTAAGCGCTATGCGCGATTGTGATACACTAGCTCGATTACAGCCGGGAGTATATGGGGTCATATTACAAGGTTTAGAAAGCGAAGTGATGGTGGTTGATATTGCTCGAAAAATACAAAGAGTATTCGAGAAAGTGATTCCTGTATCTAATTATCCCTATCAAATAAGTATCAGTATAGGCGGGCACCTTTGCTTAACTGATAATATGAATGCTGACAATTTTTATCAGCAGGCTTGTGTAGCCCTTCAATATGCAAAACAAAATTCTCAACAAGATTTATGGTTTTATGAGCAAACTTTAAATTTCAAAACCATCGCTCGAACCAATATAGAAAATGGTTTAATTAATGCTCTTAAAAACAACGAGTTTGTTTTGCAATATTTACCCAGTCATCTTGGTAATGGTTTTTTAATAAACGGTGTGATGGCTTTATTGCGTTGGGAACATCCAAGCTCTGGCACTGTATTGCCCAGTGTTTTCATGGAACAATTATTAAATAGCGGATTGATTATTGACGTTGGGGAGTGGTGGATTGATAGCGCTTTTCATCAATTTAAAGAATGGTTAGATAATCGGCATATTAGTGCTCGTCAGCAATTGTTTTTAGCTATTACGCAAGAGCAGCTTAGCCATAGCGGATTTATTAAAATGCTGGCTAGGAACTTAGCACTTTATCGAATTAATGCAGAGAAAATTGTATTGGTGGTGAGTGAAATAATGGCCATTAATAATATTAAGCAACTTAAAAAACTCTCTAATTCTCTTCCTGGTATATGTTTATCGGTTCAGTTGGGAGATTTTACTAAAGGCTATAGCTCGTTAACGTATTTAAAAGAAATAGACGTAGATTACATTTTTCTCGACAGCTATTTTGTGCAAACTAGTTACTTAGATGTAAGGGAATCATCCATTGTAAAAATTATAATAGACATTACCCATACCATGGGTATAGAGGTCATGGCCACCGGCATTCACAGTCTTGCTCAGGCTGAAAAAATGCAGTCGCTAGGGTGTGATGGCTTACAAGGGGATTTTTTTAGCTCACCTCTGTATGCCCATTTGTGGCCTAAATACATACATGGAAAAGCAAGATAAATCAGGCATAAGCATTTTCAATCTTTGTCACTTTTAATTCCGTAGCTGTGATTCTAGCTCTGCCATCACTGCAAATTTTGAGCTAAAATAGCGGCAATCATTTCTTAAGACGAATACTCCATGAAAATAGTATTAATTGCAGCTTTTGCACAAAATTCAGTGGTGGGCATCAATAACACTTTGCCTTGGCACCTTCCGGAAGATTTAAAATACTTTAAACGTACCACCAGTGGTAAAGCCATTATTATGGGCCGTAAAACTTACGACTCCATTGGTCGTCCATTGCCGAATCGCACCAATATTGTCATTACCCGTAACAGTGAATTTAAAGCTGAAGGAGTGCAAGTAGTGAGCAGTTTACAAGCTGCCATCGATTTAGCCGGTGAAGTGAATTTCATTAATGGTGTTGATGAAGTGATGATTATTGGTGGTGCCAGTATTTATGAAGAGGCGCTTCCTCAGGCTGAACGCTTATATCTAACCCATGTGCATGCCGATGTAGAGGGAGACGCTTATTTTCCTGAAGTGGATTTTAGTCAGTGGCAGGAAACGTCACGTGACGACCATGGCGCTAGTGATAACAACCCATACGACTATAGCTTCGTAGTGTACGATAAAAAGTAGTTTACGAGCTTTTCTATGCGCTCGTACGAGCGCATTCTTATGACAGCCTTACCAATATTATTATTAACACTCTATTTTCTAGCCTGTCGCTCTGCAATGTGATAATTTTCGCGGCTTTTTATTTCCACGCTTACCATACCCACTTTAAGGGGGCCTTTTATGATCACAGGTTTCGATTACGGTACATCTAACTGTGCCATGGGCGTGGTGCGCTCAGAGGGAAATGTGGAATTATTGCCCATAGAGCAAGGTAAGGCGTTCATGCCATCCACCCTCTATGCGTTAGATAGGGATTTAATCTGCGAGCAAGTGGGCTTAAAGATCGGTGATGCGAATATTAAGCAAGAATACATTGCATTACGTTCAGGTCCTCTGGCCCGCGCCCAGCGTGTACGCCGTGAAGAAGGCTTTGATAGTCAAGAGCAAAGCTTGTTTGTAGGCCAAGCGGCATTCGATCAATACCTTGCATGGCCTAGTGAAGGCTATTTCGTTAAATCACCTAAATCTTTTTTAGGGGCCAGTGGATTACGCCCAGAGTTCATTGCCTTTTTTGAAGATATTGTCACCGCCATGATGCAGGGTATTAAACAGCGCTCTGAAGCACTATTAGGGGAACCTATTAACCACACGGTGATTGGTCGTCCGGTTAATTTTCAAGGGCTACATGCTGAAAAAAGTAACAAGCAGGCCATAGATATACTGACTATTGCAGCAAAACGGGCGGGTTTTAAATCGGTTGAATTTTTATTTGAACCCATTGCCGCGGGCTTAAATTTTGAAGAGCGCTTAACGACAGATAAAACTGTATTAGTAGTTGATGTGGGCGGTGGAACAACGGACTGCGCTATGGTGCGAATGGGGCCTAATCATAAGCATAAAGAGTTACGTCAAGATGATTTTATTGGGCACAGTGGCGAGCGCATTGGCGGTAATGATTTAGACATTCAATTGGCAGGTAAAAACCTTATGCCTCTGTTTGGTATGCAATCAACCCTTAAAAATGGTTTACACGTGCCTACTAAGGCCTATTGGGATGCAGTGAGTACCAATGACGTAGGGGCGCAAACAACTTTTAATCATCAGCAAACCGGTTTTCATCTTGATCAGTTACTAAGAGATTGCAGTGAACCAGAGCTTATAAAACGTTTTATTAATTTAAGAAATGAAAAACAAAATCATCACGTGGTAAGAAGTGCCGAACAAGCCAAAATCGCATTGTCTAAAACTGAATTAACTCATGTAGACATTAGTTACATCGAAAACAATTTAGGCTGTGATGTGAGCCAAGATCAATTTGCTAAAGCCATTGAGCGGCCATTGGAGAAGATGTTAAATCTAATGGAAGAGGCCATCAGCCAAGCTGGTGGGTTGCCTGACCTTATTTATGTAACGGGTGGCTCGGCACAATCCCCTGTGTTGCGAAAAGCCATCGAGCAGAAACTTGGTTCAATTGAAGTGGTAGATGGTGATCACTTTGGCAGTGTGGCAGCGGGCTTAAGTGTTTGGGCTAAGCGCATATTCTCGTAGACTTAAGCTAGCTCTATGGTTGCTGCCATTGTAGGTACATTATTTTAGCTGCGTGGCAGTAGCATGAAATATTTAAAGGGAAGATATAGCTTTCATAGGGTTAGCTTTCAATTTTAACAACTTCCAAAAGAAACCACTTGGTTGCGTCCTTGGCTTTTAGCTTTATACAAAGCTTGATCGGCTTGATTTAGCATATGGTGGCGATCAGGTGCACGCTCCTGGCGCATTTTTAAGTGACTCACACCTAAACTAATAGACAATTTAATTTTTTGCTTTTCCCAGTTGATATCTAACTGCTCTACCTCTTTACGAATTTTTTGTGCCAGCAAAGTGGCATTGTCTTGGTCGGTGTTAGGCAAAATAACCACAAATTCTTCCCCCCCATAGCGACAGGCAATATCTGAATCTCGTGCCACATGCTTGGTAATACAATTTGCAATTAACGTTAAGCAATAATCACCGGCAGGGTGCCCATATCGATCATTTACAAACTTAAAGTGATCAACATCTAACATGATGATAGCAAGATTTTTATTTTCACGTATTGCACGTTTATGCTCAATACGCCAATGTTCATTAAAATAATAACGGTTATTTAGTTTGGTTAAGGCGTCAGTGTTGCTAATGGTTTTTAGTTCATTATTGGCGAGGGTAAGCTTGTCCATGGCCGAATTAAGCTCTATTGTTCGCTCGCTGACAAGTTGCTCTAGTTTTTTTGAATTCTCTTTTTCCAAATCAAATTTCTTGGCTTCATTAATATAAATTTCGTCTTTTGCTTCCTGAACTTGCTTAGCAAGCGCAAGGGATTCCTGTTGGGCGATAATTTTCTCCCTATGGCTATTACTTAAGCGATCAGCAAGGGCTAAAGACAAAAACATCATTTCTAAACCGGCTCCAAATTGCATGCCGTATTCGCTGTAAATACTAATGGGAATTAGCCCAAACTTATTGCCGGCTAACATGGCTGCACCGGCTAGAAATACGAGCCAAGCTAATGAAAAGTAATGAGCATTAGGTTGATTTATTTTTAGCATGTATATGGTGATTGATATTATTTGAATAATTGAAAATGCCGCCATATAAAAGACAATTTCAATGGCCAAATGATATGGCAGTAAAGTATTGCTAAAGCCCATAAAAATGTGAAATATAAAAAAACATTTTAACGACAAATGCAGTCTAGGGGAGAGTATTTTGGTTTCAAAAAATTCACTAATGAAATAGTTAATGCTTGCCAGAACAAAGGCCAAAGACAATGGTGTGATTAAATGATTGAGCCAAGGCTGGTTAGGCCATAAAAACTGAAAACCAATGCCGTTTATGCTGATTTGGAATAAAGTAAACAATAAAATATAAACAGTGTAGGTTAAGTTAATACTTTCTCGTTCGAACAACCAAACTACAAAGCTATATAATGCCATGATTAATACCATGCCGTAAAAAATGCCTTGCCATAGAAAATAAATTAACGAGTAATAACTAAATTCCTGCCATTGCCATAAAGTAAGTGGTACTTGTATGGCCCCTTGGCTCTCAATACGAATATAAATGGTGTGCAGTGTACTGGAGGGTAAGGTTGCTTCAAAAAGCATGTGGGGGTGTTTTATGCTTTTATACTTTACTTCAATTTGGTCACCTGCATAAAAGTAAGATTCTACCTCCCCTTCATCATTTACAAGAAAAGTATCCACATGATCTAACATGGGGGAATTAATTTCTAACACCCAATTTTGTATAAATTCATTGTTATTTTTAACATCTATTTTTAGCCAATAAATGGCTTTACTAAAACCGAAGTTAATATGGTTATGTTTGTTTTGAATCCAATGCAAATCATGACCAAGGCTTAGTAACTCCTCAATTGAAAAATCTTGATTCTCCAAAATTAAATAAGAGATATAAGGAGCAAGGGGATAGCGTCCCTTATCGGCTAGCTCTAAGGTGTTGGCCATGGGCTGTGTGATATGGAAAAACCCTATTAATAGGATCAGTAGCCGCAGCATAGTTAGTGTCTAAAACCCTTTGAGGCAATGCTATAAATAAGTGTGTGTTGTTAAAGGCCAAAACCTAAATGAATAAGCTGTATATCCTTTAAGGCTAGATGAGCTTGATGCTTAGTCAATGGGGCTAATTATTGATGTTGAGCGTTAAATGCAGTGCATTTTATAGGCTAAACTTGTGACTATGACGATTCCTATTTCACGCCGCCGCCTGCTTACTCAAGCCCTTAAAACGGGCCCTATTCTGGCTTTGGGGGGAGGCTTATTAGAGTTATCCACATTCTCAAAGGCCCATGCGTTTTCCTTATCAGATGATCTTGGGCCATTGCAGGCTCCCGATGCCAATGGCTTACGGTTACCTATAGGTTACACCTCACGGATCGTGGCCATATCAGAGCAGCCAGTAAGTACCCTAAATGGAAATAGCGATTATAAATGGCATGGTAGCCCTGATGGGGGTGCGTGTTTTAAGGCGACAGGGGGAGGCTGGATATATGTCAGTAATAGTGAGGAGTATTTTCCCAGTGGCGGCGTAGGGGCACTGGCATTTAATGAACAAGGCAGTGTGGTGGCGGCCTACTCTATTTTAAGTGGCACGGTAGGCAATTGCGCCGGTGGGCCTACCCCTTGGAATACTTGGCTAAGTTGCGAAGAAGTGGACTGCGGTGCGGTTTACGAATGTGACCCTTATGGTGTAAAGCCTGCGGTTAAGCGTCCCGCATTGGGGTATTTTAAGCATGAAGCGGTTGCTGTGGATCCAGAACGTGGCCAGTTATATTTAACCGAAGATGAAAAAGACGGTTGCCTGTATCGCTTCACCCCTGACAATGGCCTACCCGACTTAAGCTCAGGCATATTAGAGGTCGCACATGTAAATGCCGAACAGCAAGTGAGTTGGCTGGCCATTGAAGATGCTTGCCCCCATAAAGTTTTATTAAATACTCGCACTCGCTATCAGATACCGCAAGCCACTAAATTTAAAGGGGGGGAAGGCATTTGGTACCAAAAGGGATTAATTATATTCTCCACTAAACGAGATAACCGCATTTGGGTATTAGATGCCACAACTAATCTATTAAAGGTGCTATACGATGCCGCTCAAACTGAGAATGCCATATTAAGTGGCGTAGATAATTTAACGGCCATGCCGTCAGGGGATATTTTAGTGGCTGAAGACGGTGGCAACATGCAGTTGGTGAGTTTAGATGCTCAAGGTCATGGGCAGCCCATTATTCAAGTAGTGGGTCAAGAGGGCAGCGAGATTACAGGTCCGGCGTTTAGCCCCAATGGAAAATATTTATATTTTAGTTCTCAGCGTGGTAAAGATGCTGAGAAAAGGTTGGGTATTACTTATCAAGTGTGGGCGCAAGAAGGCTAAGTAATTTTTACCTCTCTTTGTAATGCTCAACGTTCTCCCCCTATTGCCACATGACAGCCTAATGCTAGAATTGCACAAAGGTTGTTGTGTATTGGCAAATAATTAATTTTATTTTTTGCTCTATGCCAATGATAATTATATTTATGAAGGTGATTGCCAGACGTTGTGTGGTGTTATGACGGCGCGTAATTTAAAAGGTGTAAATAACATGGAAGAGCATGGCTTACATTTGGCCGATGAAAATTATTTCGAATCTTTTCGCGTGCTTATCGATAACATGGCCAAAGGCCATAGCCATATTGATTCTAATTTAAAGTTTACTGACTGTGGCATGGCAGCATTATTTTTCAATAATGTATTTTTGTTTAAGCCCTTTTTAGAGGTGACTGAGAAAGTATCGCAAGCTAAGCGTTATTTTTCAGAAGTAGGACGGTCTTTTCGAGTAGTGGTAAGAGAAGAGTATAGCGGGGTGGTCGATCGCGCAGCCAATCAATTATGCTTAAAAAAAGTAGATTCAGTTCCTTTAATGATTCACCAGTCACTCAGTGAGTTACAAGCCCCTAGCGATTTCAATTTTTTACAGGTGAATGACGATAAAACTTTGCAAGATTATCGAGACGTCATGGCCAGTGCCTTTGTGTTTCCAGAATGGTTAATTGAAAAAGTTTTATCCAAAGGTTTATTAAAAGAGCAGCACGTGGTGATGCTGGTGGGTTATGAAAAAGGCGTGGCTTGTACAGGAGCTATGCTGATTCAACAAGGTGATCTGGCGGGCATTTATTGGGTGGGCACCAAGCAGGGTTATGAGCGTAAAGGCTTGGCAGCAAAAGCCACCACACAAGCTATTTTAATTGGCCGTGAACGAGGTTGCACTTGGTCCGTTTTACAAGCCAGTGATCAAGGCATGCCGGTTTATCAGCGAATGGGCTTTGAAACTGTGGCTCATTATCATTATCAGGTTTACCAGCCTTTGGTGGCGGAAGCTGAATAAGTTAGTTAAGGGTGAAATGAATCACTAAACATTAAAGGGGAAAGCGAACTTTCCCCTTTAATATTTTTAGTTAATATTCAACGCTGTAGTTAAGACTTAATGTTCTACCTTGCGCAGGTAAGTCAGTGGAGGCACCCGTTGATGGGTAAGCACGTACTTGGTTATACAGTGGTTGGTATGATTCATTGGCCAAGTTGCTAATGGCAATGCCCACTTGCCCCTTAGGCAGTGCAAATTGAGTTAATAAATCAAACGTGGTGTAACCTTCAAACTCCGCATTGGCCACGTTGTCTTTGTGGGCTTTATCCGTGTCCAACATTTGCAACATTTGCAAAGCCACACTGAAAGAGCCGTACTTATTATAGGTTAAGTGCGATGTGATTTTTTGCGGAGAAATACGATCAACCGGTAATGCTTCCCATCCGTTGGTTTCTGTTTCGGTCTCACCGTATGTATATGCGTAGGTAGCACCTGTACTAATGTTGTCGGTTAAGTGAGCATTAATTGAGCCTTCAAAACCCCATACTTTTTCGGTTTGATCACGCAGTTCGACTACACCTGTGACTTTATCAAAGTGGGTGTACTTGTCGGACACGTTGTAATACAAAGAAGCTTGCGCTTGAATGGTATCAAACTGCCCACGCCAGCCTAAATCAAACGAATCGGTTTTTATGGCATCGACATTGGTACTATCAAGAACAGGGCCAGGTTCATTGACATCAGAGAATACACTGACGCTTCTCAATAAACGAGACATGTCAGGTACGGTGAAGCCCTGCGAGAAATTAAAATACATTTGCTGTTGTGTATTGAAATCATATACAAGGCCTGCGTTAAGCAAGGTAGCAGAAAACTCTTCTTCGCCTCCTTCACGTAGCGTTACCGTATCTGAATAAGTAATAAAATCGTCAGCGTTTAAAGCACTGGCAGTTCCAGCAGTAAGGGCGCCTAAGAGTTGTGCTGCAGTCATACCTGAAAGTGCGGCTAAGGCTTGAAGGTCTGTGTCAGATAACTGTGAGCTATAAACCTCGGCGTTCATAACGTCTTCACCAGAAATATAGTCATCCACTTCAACTTTGATGTACTCGTGACGAATACCGGCACGAAGGGTTAGCTGCTCTGTTAATGGAAAAGCGGTTTGTAAAAATAATGCAGCGGTTTCTGATTCGGCGCTCGGGCCGGCCTGATGTACATCACCGGTGGCAACATAGTTGGTTTGGTCGCTAGCGAACCATTGATCGTAATCATATTCGGTGGAGGTTTGTTTACCTGAGTCTTTAATATAATCCAGGCCATACGTTAAACTAAGGGTGCGCTCGCCAACATCTAACTGGGAATCCAAAGCAATTTTTAAATCAATGGCCTCTGTTTCTATGCGCGACTGAGTAATCGAAGATTTAGCTTGTGAGTTTCCTTGATAGGCTGGGGTTAATGCTGCGCTTGCATTGGCGCCTGCTGTAGCCGCATCGTCACCGGCCATTAGGCTATCGGTATAAGCTTGAGTCACTGCTTGATTAACCGCTTGCCAATTAGTATCTAAATATAAAGGCGTGCCGTAATAAGGGTAGTAATAATAATCGCCGCTACGATAGTTAAGCTGAGAGGTTAAGGCTTGGCCTAGAAAATTTTGATCGGTGAAATTAAGAGTTAATGACTTACGCTCTGAGCTAGGTTGCTGGCTCATGTTTAAACCATCTTTAGGTTGGGGGTCATATAAACCACCTGCTCCTAAAAATCCTTCGGGTAAATATAGGTAGTTGGGATCAGCTTCACCAAAGTCAGCTGCATAATCGGTATCCATTTCTTCGTTATAATATTCAGCCCCAACAGTAATACGTTTGGTGCTAGAAATTTGATAGCCACCATTAAACATAAGATCTAGCGCATCGGTATTATCACGGCCCACTTGGTTAGGGTCGGTAGCAATTTGATCCCCATGGCTATCCATGAAGTGGCCGCGTGAATCATAAGCGGCACCTAGGTAGTAATCTAATTTACCCTTTTTACCCGATACACTTTGCGCAACGTTGTAAGCCAACTGATCATCATCGGTGTTTTCTGTACTGGTGGTAATACCCACATCGGTTTTAAAAACAGGTTCTTCGTCTTGGCCTTTTTTGGTGATGATATTAATAACGCCACCTGTGGCACCAGCACCATACATGGCTGATGCCCCTGACACGATCTCAACGCGCTCAATGTTGGCGGTAGAAATACTGGTGAGTTCACGGGAAACGTTCTTGTTAGTGCGCTGTGCTACACCGTCAATTAACACTAATACTTTGCGGCCACGCAGGCTTTGGTAATAACTAGTTGCTGAGTTGTCCCCTGGCGCCAACCCTGGGACTAGGCGGCCTAGTACAGTACCTAGGTCAACGCCCGCTTGTGCTTGCAAGGCAATTTGATCTTGGCTAATCACTTGAACGGTATATGGAAGGGTAGCCAGGCTTTCGTTGGAACGGGTAGCGGTGACGATCTTTTTATCAAGCTGTGTAGCAGTGGTTTGCGCTTCATTTTCGGCGGCCACGGCCATGGATGTAGTCGCTAAAGTCAATGCTAGGTACAAGGGTGTACGTAAAGTGTTCATAACTAATCTCCCCAGATATATTTGCGGGCATGATAATGATTGTTATTTGTAAAGGCAAAAGATAATTATTCTTATTTGTTGGGAGGGGGTGTTTTGAAGAGTAAATAGGTGACTTTTGTATAAAATCTAGCTCGATAGTGGAAATAAAAAAACGTTGTGATTGCATTCCATAATATTAATGCGATCACAACGTTGTTGCTTAGCTACGCAGCTTTGGCCAATTCTTCGGTGGCAATTTTCTCGGTAGATTTCTTCTGGCTTATTTTATGAGGCAGTAAATAATCAACTAGCAACAAGGTGGCACTAAACAAAACCAAACCAAGATGAATAAACAAAACCCAGCCTTCACTGTTCCATGGCCAGCGTTGGTTCATTACGCCATCGCCCACTATGGTTAATACGCCAAGCAGAGCGCTGCCCCGTAATAACCAATGGCTAATGGCAAAACCTTTTGGAAAAATCAACGCGCTGACAATACACAATAACCAGCTTCCCCAAAAAATTCCTTCCTCTAATTGATGTTGCTCGGTACCACTTTTTTGCAACCACATACTGCTGGCCAATACAGAGAATGTGGCGAACACTAATCCGGCGCAAACCCCTAAAGTGCTTCGTCCTAACCAGTGACGCTCGCTATAACCACGTCGGGTAAGCCATAACATATTGCCGCTCACAATTAATCCGCATACGGCTAGCGCGCTCAGGGCATAAAATAACTTAAGCCACCCACCCCCATAAAAAACATAATGAAGCGGCACCACCGCCGCAAAAATTCGCTGAAATGGCCCGTTACCAAAAAAGTTGGCGTGGTGTATTTGCTCACCTGAGATTAATTGATAGGTAGTGGCTTGTAGGCTGTTGAGTGCGGTACCATGCATACCGCTGAATTTTATAATGCCCCCTGAATCACTTAATAACACTGGGTTTTCAGAGCTTTGCTCGGCGATTTTATCTTGTGCAGTAGCACTTTTTTGCAGCCCAGAAATAGCAATTAAATCCACCTGAATATTAGGATTGTCTTTTTTATATTGCGCTTGCAAGGCATTAAGGGAATAACTGGGCAGGGCCTCGCCGGTGATCTGCGCTCTTGGGCCAAGAATGGCTTGGGTGGCTTTTTCTACATCGCCGTTAAATGCGGCAAATGCCAGTATCGGGGAAATTAAGCCCAGTAAGCCCAGTATGGTGCCGGTGAAGGCTAGAATAAACGTAAACGGTAACGACCATAAACCAATGAGTTTGTGTTGATCGGTTAATAATAAACGCCAGCTGCGTTTCTCGCGCAGCATCACAAATTCTTTACGCCACTTTGTATGAATAAATATGCCAGCAATAATAGCCAGCAACATGGCTAAACCAGCAACCCCAATTATGTAACTCCCATATGGGCTGGGTAAATGAAGGCTAGTATGCAGTTCGGTTAGTATGTGGGCGAGTTCAGAATTGCCCGGAGTAATCACTTCATTATTATGGGCGGCCAGATACAGGGTTTCGTATTTATCGGTTTCTTTTAGGTAGCTCCATAAAATATGATGAGAGCGAATTTCATCGGCGGGAGAAATAAAAATTTCTTCAAAAATAAAATCATTTTTAGCCGCTACTTGCATAACACTGTCTAATTCAAAGGCTTGGCTTTTAGGTAATTGGGTGAGACTTGGAGACTGCCAGTACTCCATTTCATTTTCAAATAAGGCTGGGATGCCCGAGAACACCACCACAAATAATAAAATGCCACTAATGATGCCCACCCAGCCATGGGTGGCGTACAGGGTTTTATGTGTTGAATTATCCATGACTTAAAACCTTAATAAATAAACATCAATGAGCAGCATGGGTAAAAATACCCCTAACACTTTTACCCAAGCACGCGCGCCGCTTTTGGATAAAATGGCCCAATAAAAAAGGCCCGCCCAAATCACAAAGAAAAATACGCCACCGGCAAATACTTTTTCTATGGTGTCACCCAATGGCCATAGCATAGTAATGCCTATGGTTAGAGTGATGGTGGCCAACAAGCTGCCCAACATGGCGGCACATATACGGCTGCCATTGCCGTTTACGATTTTTTTAAACCAAGCCATACAAAGCCCCTATTAATGAAGCGGCTGTAATTCCGGTTACCCAGCTAGGTTTCCAAATACGAATTTGCACAAACCCCAAGGCCTGTGCCATGAGTGCAAATAGCCAATAAAACAGGCCCTGTTCTAAACCCAAACTAAAACTTATAAACAATAAGGATATGAATAATAAATTTAAGCCAAATAGGAATGGCAATGTGGCTCGCTGTTGGCTGCGAGTCTCTTTGGTGCCGTATAAAAGATGCAGGCTAGGCCATAGCAAGCATGCGCCGGTTAGTATCATATTAGTTTAAGTCTAGTTAAATATAACGATAATGATATAGATTATCATTTAGATATGGAAGGGTGGGGTGTGATTTTGGGTAAGGGTTGGGTATTTGGGGTTCTTGTGGGTTAGCTGTATTGCGATGGTTACAGTTAAATCACTCCCTATTTAGTTGAACTCCTCGATTAAAGCCAGATGTTTTTCCTTTGCGGGGGACTCACCCCCACACCCCAGCCATCGGCCCGTACGCTTAACCTTCAATCTTTTTTATTTTATCGAGCAACCCGGTTCAAACGGGCGTCCTGCCCTACGAACCTTTCCGGCAAGTCCCTTGCCTACAGATGCAGAAAAATAAAACGATTTCAGCGCTACTTACGCCTTTATTGTTATCGCTACAGGTTAGGGAAAGCTGCCATTAGTAATTGTCCCAGTGATGCCTTTTATTGATTACAGCTTGATAAAACGAACTCTCTATAAAAAATAGAGCATTCTCATAAGGTTATTGCGGTAAAAAATTTTGAACAAGGCGTAAAAAAGACCGTATTTATTGACCGATCTGTCTACAGACCTCATCATAGCGGACTTTAAAATTTTATCAGGCAAACACGTCATGAAAAGGCGTCACCGGATGAAAGCGTCACGCGACGTAGAACAAACTGTTAGGCAATAAATTCTCAGGAATCGTAATGGAATTGAATGACAGCCTCAAAGTGAATATGTTTCGATATTCACCGTGGCCAGGAAATGTTTTGTCGAACTTTGCAGCAACGCCATTTATATTAGACGGAATTAATTGCTCGTGTTCTGAAGCCTTTATTCAGTCTTTAAAATGTTCATCTACTCAGGAACAAAAAGAATTCTGCGGGCTTTCTGGGCTGGAAGCGTGGGAAAAAGGCTCTTCGCTTACGGATCTAGTTTTCTTAGAAAAGAAAATTTGGTGGCTTGGTAAAACTTATCCTCTTCACTCAAAGGAACATTTTGAGTTAGTTGAGAGAGGTCTTCGAGCTAAGTTTTCTCAGTCATCTATTGCTCTTGAAGCATTAGTGGCAACTGGGAATTCGAAACTAATTCATGACTATGGGCAGAAGCAGGGGAAAAAGCAGTCATTACCCGTCGAAATATTTTGCTCGATCGTCGATCAAATTAGAACTGACATTCGGGAGCAGTACAATGCCTAACAATCACAGGCAGTCGGCGCGAAAAAGCCCGCGCTACTGATGCAAGCGTTAAAAGCTTTATGAAACCAGTAGCTAATCTAATACATGTGAATAATGTCGACCTCGCTCTTAATTGGTATAAGAGGGCTTTCCCATTGGCCGTCGAGCGCAGCATTAACGGTTTTATTATTCTAGATTTGGGCGGATTCTCTTTAGAATTAGTACCTGCAGATGTACAAGTGGGAGCTGGAAAACTAGGTTCAGTAACTTATTATCAGGTCGAAGATTTGGAAACAGAAATATCCAAATTTCAAAAACTAGGCTCTATTGTATTCCGTGGTCCAATGGTAATTGAGTCTGGTTTAGGAATGTGCCAAGTTACAGACCCATTTGGGAACCTCATTGGCTTACGAGGGCCATTTAACAATCATAGGCTCGCCGACTCGTAAACCCGCGCGTGCAGTAAGTGTTATACCTATATTGCCCACTTATTTTGGGTGTACATCAAAAGGAGTATTGAGTGAGTTTTATAGACAAATTGAATCATATTTGGGAAGAAAATAACTCGTTAGTTTGTGTTGGCTTAGATCCTGATATTGCTCGTTTCCCAGCTAGTTTACGTAATTTTCCTGATGCAATTTTCAAATTTAATAAGGAAATTATTGATGCTACCCACGATTTAGTCTGTGCATATAAACCACAAATTGCGTATTTTTCTGCTGAGTCAGCAGAAGATCAATTAGAAAAAACAATACAATATATTCAAAGTGAATATCCAAAAATACCAGTAATTTTAGATTCTAAGCGTGGTGATATTGGAAGCACAGCCGAAAAATATGCAGTAGAATCGTTCGAACGTTATCAAGTTGATGCTGTAACGGTTAACCCTTATCTAGGGTTTGACTCGGCTGAGCCTTTTCTCAATTATAAAGAAAAAGGTACAATTCTACTTTGCCGAACTTCTAATTCAGGTGCTAATGACTTCCAAGATTTGGAAGTAGATGGAATGCCTCTATATAAAAAGTTGCTTCGTTAGTTAGCGATAAGTGGAATTATAATAATAATTGCTTACTAGTTGTCGGGGCTACATGGCCATCTCAGATGTCTGAAGTTCGCTCTATAGTTGGTGACATGCCTTTTTTTGTACCTGGTGTTGGCGCACAAGGTGGAGATATCGAATCCTTAGTTAAAGCAGGAAAAACCGAAAATGGAACTGGTTTAATTATTAGTTCTTCAAGAGGTGTTATCTATGCGAGTGATGGAGACGATTTCGCTTTTAAAGCTAGAGAAGTTGTTTTAAAACTTCGTTCAGAAATCAATTTATACCGAAAATAAATGTAAAAGCGAATATACGGACCGAAGGGATCGTTCTATCGCGCTGTTACGTGTAGGGATTATGAAGTTTTCTAAATCAACGAACTATGAAGAAGCTGTAAAAATTATAAAATCTAATATGGCTTCAGATTATAAAAAATTAGGCCTCGATTGGGATGATGACAGTAAGCTAACCCAATATAAAAAGTGTGTACTTAGGGATATTTTATTAGAGGATGAAATCCTTGGTTTCTTCATGGTCTATGAAAACGCTGGTGTATATTATTTAGCTGAATTACACATTGATGATCGCTTTCGAAATAGAGGCTTTGGCACTAAAGCCTTAGCTAAAATCAAAGCTGTTGCTTCAGAAGAGGGTTACTCTGAAGTTAGAGTTGGCGCTTTTAAAGATAGTTCAGCTCTGAAGCTATATGAGAAAAATGGGTTCAATCGAGAAAAAGAAACGGAATATACTCATGAACTTGTCGCAACCACGTAAAAAGCGAATATACGGACCGAAGGGGCCGTTCTATCATACTGTTATAAGTAAAGGGTTATAGTGAATACTACTATTCAAGAAATGCTTCAGGGTAACTTGTCAGATGAAGAGGTCTGTTCTTCAATTATCTCTTTGAGAGAGCGAGGCGAGACCGCTAACGACATATTTGAATACGTAAAATGTATAAGTAGTCATGCTGTTTCGGTATCTCCTCATGGAGAATTGTTGGATGTTTGCGGTACTGGTGGTAGTGGTTTAAATAGATTTAATGTTTCAACAGCATCAACATTTATACTAAGCGCACTGGGAGTTAAAGTCATAAAACACGGAAATCGTGGTTCCCAGCGCCCGAACGGTAGTTTTGATCTCCTAGAAAAACTGGGGATTAATATTGAACAAAGTCCCACAAAAATTGAAGAAACCATAAGGGTTAAAAACTTAGGTTTTGTATTTGCAAAGCATTACCACCCAAGTCTAAAGGCTGTAGCGAAAGGTCGGCTTTTGGCTGGCGGTAGAAGCATATTTAATCTAGCAGGGCCACTTAGTAACCCCGCAAAGGTTACCTACCAAGTGATTGGCACTGCTGATCATTCCAAAGCAGAAATATTGTCAGAGGTCTGCTTAAAGCTTGGCCGCAAGAAGTCAATCGTAGTCTACGGCGAGCCTGGAATTGATGAGGTTTCAATTTCAGGCAAAACCCATGTCTATGAATGCTCTAATGGAAAAATTAAAAAATACACTATAGAACCCAAAGATTTTGGTATCACCCCTGTAGATTACGGCAATATCCCTGGAGGTGATGCTGAGGATAATATGAAGATATTCTTAGACCTTATAGAGGGAACAGCTTCCGAATCTATAACCGATATGGTCTCACTAAATGCCGGTATTGCGCTTTATACCGCAGAAAAAGTAGATTCAATTAAAAAAGGCTATGAATCAGCAAAGAAATGTATTTTAACTGGCTTAATGAAAAGACAATTTGAACAATATGTTTTGGCTGCCTCAAGCTAGCGTGTTGTATAATCTGGTAGCCGATGGGTTCGAACCCTCGGCCCCTACAACACCCTGCATGCGGGTCAGCACGGTGTTTGCTAGGGATGCTATTACCCTTTCACCTCATTAGTTCATGCCTATGTTGGGCGTATACAAAAACATTAAATTCGCGTTCTACAGCCGCCCGACGCTCGTTCCACGCGCGGTTTATATAGACGTTACTTTCAATAAGGGTCCCAGTGTTTACTTTAAGAGTCGATGAAGAGTTAGAACTTAGCTTAGTTGATAGAGCTTTGGCTCCCAAAATGGTTGAGATTATCCTTGCTGAGAAAGAACATTTAACGAAATGGTTGGCTTGGCCAGAATTTACTAAAAGCATCGATGATTATTTAGAGTATGTTGCAATAGTCTCTAAGGCGTATTCTGATGGTAAGGGTATGGCTTGCAACATTATTTACAAAGGAAAGCCTGTTGGCACTGTCGGTTTCAACTATATAAATAATTCACTGAAAAAAGCAGAAATTGGTTATTGGTTATCGGAGCATGCTCAAGGCAACGGCATCATGACTAGATGCTGTAAACGCCTAATTCAAGCTGCCTTTGAAGAATTAGACTTGGATAAGATCGAAATCCCTGTAGCCGAAGGTAACAAACCTAGTCGCGCGGTTTGTGAAGGACTAGGCATGACCTCGGAAGGAACTATCGGAAACGCAGAAAACTTAAATGGTAGAATAGTAAATCATGTTTACTATGCTCTATACCGGTAATAAAAAGTAACAAACAATTGTCGTTCCAGCCCGCTAAAAACTTACTTCGTAAGCGGGCTTTGAACTCGTAAACTCGCTGAAAAATGTGGGCGTTAGGTAACTAGTTGTACTCATATTAATTAAGGAACTTGATTTGAAAAATTGTATTTTAGAATCCTTGAATCAAAGTAATGAAATGCTTTCAACGTTCATTGGAAACCCCTCCTCAATTGACTCGATTGAAGATGCTGCAAAAATTATAATTGAATCTTTAAAATCGGGAAACTCGATCTATAGCTGTGGTAATGGCGGTTCAATGAGCGATGCAATGCATTTTGCTGAAGAGCTATCTGGTAGGTATCGTAATAATAGAGCGGGATTGTCAGCAGCTGCTATTAGTGATCCTGGACATATAACTTGCGTAGCAAATGATTTTGGATATGAATTTATATTTTCAAGATATTTAGAAGCAAATGCAAAGGAACATGATTGTCTGCTAGCAATTAGTACTAGTGGTAGTAGTAAGAATGTATTAAAAGCCGCTGAATTTGCAAAAGAAAACGGAATAAAGGTAATTAGTTTAACTGGGCCATCTGAAACAGAGCTTGGGCTACTTGCTGATGTGGATATTTATGCTGGACAGAGTGAGTATGCTGATAGAGTTCAAGAGATACATATAAAGGTAATTCATATTTTGATTGAATTAGTTGAGCGTGAAATATTTCCCGAAAATTATTAATCATGCCTAACAAAAACATGATGTTCGCATCCTTCGGCTGCAGGGACGGCTTACACGCCACTATATGTTGGTGTTATGCGCAAAGGAGAGATTACACATGGATGAGATAATTCTTTTTGACTGGGGAGATACCTTAATGGTCGATTATCCTGAGTCAGAAGGTAAAATGTGCGCCTGGGATGTAGTGAAAGAGGTAGATGGAGCTTTTATAGCTTTACAGTATCTATCAAAGTTCTCTAAAATTTTTATTGCTACCAATGCAGATGACTCAACTGAGAGTGATATTCAGAAAGCATTTCAGAGAGTTAATCTGGATCAATTTATTGATGGCTATTTTTGTTATGAGAATTTAGGTATTCGCAAAGGAACGAGGTCTTTCTTTGATAAGATTCTGAACAATTTAGATATATCCCATGACAAAGTTGCTATGGTTGGCGACAGCTTTGATAAAGATATTTTGCCTGCATCTGAAGCAGGCCTAAGAACGTATTGGCTAAGTACTAATGTTAATCATAACTTGCCTTATAATACTAATGTAATAAACAGCCTAAGCGAGCTATGTGCATAACAAACGGCTGCAATCAGACCTCCGGACACTGTCACCTTTTGTGTAAAAACACGCACAAAAGTTGCCATAAAAAATTTTCTTGGTGAGCCGGCCGAGGGTTATATTTCAGAGTTACCCATCACCTATAGGCGTACATCATCATGCTTTATAGCGGTTCATGCAATTGTAATCGGTGGCAAGTCGAGGTTGATGTTACAAAACCACTGGGCGAATTTAACCCACGGATATGCGATTGTAATTATTGTCAAAATAATTCTTCAGCGATTATAAGTGATCCTAATATGGTAGTTTATTTTGTTGGTGGTGAAATTACGATTTATCAAAATGGTGATCAATTAGCTAATTTCTATTGTTGCGATTGTTGTGGCGATTTATTAGCGGTTGGATGTATTTTAAATGGTCAATTGCGTGGCGCTGTTAACCCCAATTTACTTCGTAATGCCAATCAACTTGGTAAGCCAATTAAAATTCAACCACGGCTATTAAGTGCCGATGAAAAACTAGAGCGTTGGGGGAAGTTATGGGGTGTAATAAGTGGCGTGTAAAAAGATAACAATAACAGCCAAGCGACGCGCTCCACGCGCCTGCTGTTGGCATTACAAGTCAAAGGAGTATTTCCTATCTTATCTAGCTGGTACTTTTCAACGTTGGCTGTAGGTGCACTTATATTTTATTCAAACGGTGACTCTGGTCCGGATAAAGAAGTTGTTTTTCTACCATTTGTTGAGAGAGCATTGAATCAAATTGATAGCTGGAAGGTTGAGGACTTTAAATCTCTAATGACAGAAGAAGGCTTCTCTCAACAACCTGAGCAACCGTGGGTGGCTATGCTTGAGCAAACTAAAAAATTAGGCCAAATGACCTCCCATGAATTACCAGAATTAGATAATTGGACTCACTTTAACTCATTTAATGGAAGTGATAGAACAGAAGCAATTTATGCAACTGTTGTTCAATATGAAAATCATAAGCTATCTGTGAAATTAACTCTAATTCGCAAAGATGGCGTAACAAAAGTTCATGGCATCAGGTTCGATGATGCGTAAGGAAAAACTTGTAACAAAACCTGTCAGCAGCCGTTAGGCCGCTCAAAATAAGATTAGGAAAATATATGAATTGGATCACTGAAATACAAAATATAAACTACATAGCTGTAGCCATTGCGACAATTACAAGTTATGTCCTTGGGTTTACTTGGTACCATTGGGCTGTTTTTGGTGAGGCATGGGCAAGTGCTTTAGGTATGACGAAAGAGGAAGCTGATAATACCGAAGGTCTTGGTGGTGCTTTTATCATTTCTTTAATTTCCGGACTAACAAAATCCTTATGTATCGGCCTGCTTATGGCAGCTGCAAATATATCTGGCGTTCTGAACGGAGCATTTTTTGGGGCAATAGTTGCAACCGTATTTATTTTTACATCATTAGGTTACTACAATGGTTTTGCTCGAACGTCTTCAAAACTAACATTTATAAATTCAGCACATGGCATTGTTGAGCTTACTCTAATTGGTGCAATTATTGGTATATTTTCTTAATAAGTTTAGCCAAATAAGACGCTTAAATGAGCCGTTTAGCTAAGTGAATAGGATGAAAATGTGAAGAAGTGTTTTATAATAATCTTAATTTTTTATCATTTTCAGTATTCGCTTCTCAAGAAGGGATAAAAAATATAATGGCTGTCCTTAAAAGCTTCATTGGGAATAAATCGATTCACAGTCAGAGATCCACATTGAAAGAAGAACAATCAGTAGTAAATATGTTTCGAGACTCTCCTTGGCCTGGAAATGTTTTATCAAATTTTGCAGATACCCCGTTTTCGATAGATGGGGTGTATTGCTCTTGTTCGGAATCATTTATTCAATCATTGAAAATCTCTGATTCTTCGGAGCAAGAAGGCTTTTGTGGACTGCAAGGTGAAGAGGCTTGGAAGAAAGGTTCAAAATTAACTGAAGGAGTATTTATTTCAGAGAGAGTGTGGTGGCGTGGCACACCTTATACTCTTCATTCTCAAGAACATTTTGATCTAGTAAAACGCGGCCTATCTGAAAAGTTCTGTCAATCTGAAAAGGCTCGGGAGGCACTGTTAGCGACTGGTGATTCTGCTCTAACTCATGACTATGGGCAACCTCTAGGGAAAAAGCAGTCACTGCCAGTCGATACATTTTGCCAAATTGTTACGGAAATCAGAACTGAGTATGAGGGCAAAAAAAATGCCTAACAATAATCTGGTGTTCGCACCTTCGGTGCTGGGACGGTTACACTTCGCTAGTTCCTCGCTACGTTTCCCCCCCCACAACAAAAGCGCTCTGTGTCGGATGACTAAATGAAAAAGTTTAATTCCATATTTCTATTGTTGATCCTTACAAATAGTGTTTTAGCTTCATCAACACCGTGTCCCGTATTAAATGAGGAAACCGTTAAGGGAGTATGGGAGGCTATTTACACTCAGGATACTTTTCGTGTCTTTAGGCTAGAGATTCACAGTGATTATGGGGTTTTGACACAAGGTCTTTCTTACGGAAATACAATAGTTTCGAAAATGGAATCTTCGAATGTTAAAAATGGGAATGTAGAGCTTCACTTTTCGAGAGATTCAAAATCAATCTCTGTGATGGTAAGCGGTGAAAAGTATCAGCTCAATGGGAACTCTGTTCTAAAAGGGCTTGGCCGGGTATGTAAAGACGATAATGGAAATCGAGGAGTGTTAGAAGCAACTCTGGTGATGGAACCACATATTCCAAAACCATCAACATGGGATCTAAGGTTTATCCAGACAGGGAAAAATACCCTAAGCGAGGAAGTAAATGAAATGGCTAAACTAGCAAAGGAAGCGGCGCAGAAAGCTCAAAGATAACGTACTGTTAGGTGAATACATGCTTCGAAATTTAGTCTTTATCTGTACATTGTTTTTTTCAGGGGTAGGAATGGCTGAAGGTATATTTATTAATTCTTATAATAGCCTGTCTGATAGATACGCTATTCTAGATGAGCAAGATGAATCAGCAATGCTTTATTTAAGCGAAAAAGGAAGTCAGAAGCCTATAAAGGATGCTTTTGCTTATATGAGAATTGAGCCAATAGGTATCGACTCTTGGAAGGCCAGAATGAGAGCTGGCGAGCCTCCTGTCTTGCATAAAGAATTAGCCTCTAAGCAAGCTGTTATTTTAACGGCCAAAGAATCAGATTTTAGCTTTATTTGGTCAAATGATGGGGATTCTGTTTTTCTACGGCATTTAAATAAACCAATAGCTTTTATTTCAATAGATGAAGCATTCGGATTTAGTAAATCTGTTGTGAAAGATAGTCCAGTTGTAAATCTGTGGGATGAAAAACTCTTTAATAGTTTATTCAATTAACCACCTAACAAGTTTAGCCATTTCGCCCCTTCGGGGCTGGACGGCTTTTCGGCTGCTTAGCAGCTATAAATCAGCCGTTGCTAAAGGCGCTCAATACTGAGGGTAGCATGAACAAACAGTCAAATCTAATAGCACTCACTATTGTGCTCATCAGTATTATTTTTTCTGTACAACAGTTTTATATGGGAATTACTGATCGTGAGTCGAGTGATAATATATTCACATTATGGGTGGTTCTATTCACTGCATTGATTTCAATGTGGTGTCAAAAAGATCAAGCAGAAGGCCAGCTAACATCAAACATTGGATTAATGGCCTTTCTCTTCTGGCCAATAGTTCTTCCTTATTACTTGCTTAAAACAAGAGGTATTGAAGGCTTTGTCACATTTATTGGGTTTAGTACGTTGTATATTTCGCCAAATATATCATGGCTTATAGGCTACCAATATTCATGAGTGTATTTAACCAAATCATTGACCGTAGCCTAGCTAGTTGGACATACTTTTTATGCTCGTAGGTTATAGAAGGAATTTTTTTAAGAAAAAATATGTTAAAAATTTTATTTTAAATAATAGTACTAATATGTGGTTTTCAAGCTGTCGCTGAGTCTATTGACTCGATTAACTCTGGAAAAAGGTTGAGCTTATTGGTTGTGATTGTGTGGATGAAAGATTTAATATGATTGAATAGGCTAAGCCTAGGTTCTAATTATCGTAGTTTTGTTATATCCGATGCCGAGGAAGCGCTATATGGTCAACAACCTAATTCACAGCTATTGAAGGTTGAGTGTTTCGCTAATGCTGAATTCTTAACCGCAGTATTACCAAATGAGGGGGATGTTTCTAAGGCAGTATTAACTAAATTTTCTGCTATTTTTCCATTAAAGGCTACGGTAAACCTATCTGGTGATATCTGGGTGTTAACCATTGATCAAAAATACCTTGCAGAAAACCTTGAGACACCAGAGAACATAAAGCTTAGGAAAACGTTCACTATCAAAGGTAGTGAGCCACAATGAATTCAAAAAAAATATTAAGTATGTGCTCTTCCTCTAACCAATACTCGTACTTCGCTCGCCAATGTTTGAGGTACTAAAGCCAAATCAAGTCCGTAACGATACTATTCTTACGATTTTTTTCGGACTTCATTGCTAAAGCCTAATAGGCTATACAAGATCGAGAAGGTCGGAACATCGACTGCATGGACGTAGGAGGTAGAGCAATGCATCATCACACAGGTGTGACTAACTAGAATAACTCAGGAGCAGTTGTCGAGAGTGAAAGCGGGGTGCCATCACGGATGATGATATGCAAGTTTGTCGGAAATAATATTCTGTAGGGGAAGTGACCTACAGGGAGGCAGGAAATGAAAATATTACATGGGTAAAATATTTTTCAACATGAAAATTTAAAGGCATCCACTATTCTGTTATTATCATCACTCAATCGCTTTTATCTCAACAAAGCCCTTTTGGTTTTCAATTATCTTTCAATAATCGCCTTTTGTTTAACAAAAAGTATAATGATTGTCCTTAAATGCTGATGGCGATTCATGCAAGAATGGACCTAAATACTTGGTGGCTTTCTTGTGAGTATTAAAATTAATAATAGCCTTAAATTATATTAAGAAAAGAAGTCATTTTTATGTCAGACACTAAAGATGCACAACACAAAACAATCACACGAGATGATATCGCTGATGTGATTATTTACAGCATACTATTCCCGCTGCAATTATTTGCTTGGTATATCATGCTGCATTACGCCACAAATGGTGGCAAGTTTAGGGATAAAAGCCGCAATGTTTCACAAGTAAGCCCTGAAGACCCTATGTTTGTTTTTGGAGCCTTACTGTTAACGCCTTTTGTATTGATAACTTTTTACAGGGTGGTACGGCTGTTATTGCACTTTTTAGAAGTGGCTTGGTTGACTTATAGAAAATAAATTTATGCTTTAATTTTTAAAGAAAAAACCTAAACCATTAAAAGCATGAATTTAATGGCTTATTTTAATTCCAGTCCTGTAAGTAAAGTGGTGAATATTTTAGATCTAGACACAAAAAAGGATATGTTTATTGACCGATTGATCTATAGGCCTCATCATAGCTGGTTTTAAAAATGTTACCCGGCAAACACGTCATGAAAAGGCGTCACCGGATGAAAACGTCACGTGACGTAGAATAAGCTGTTACGTTTACTAATTATGAGTAATAAGCAGAAACTTTACACTGAGCTACTTCGATTAAGTGGACCAACTACTAGGAATGTGCTTACTCGATCACTTGTATTTGGTCGAGTTAGGCTTGAAGCCTATGAACTTAGCCAGCTCACTCATGATCTATATATTTCTATACTTGATGAAGAATTTACAGATCATGACTTTTGGATTCTTAATGTGCACGCTAAATCGTATTTCGAGCGAGCGAAGAAAACCTTTAGCTACGACATTATTAATAGGGTAGTTAGAGAGCTATTTCTCGAAGTTCCGGATAGTTTGAAGCATAAATTAGAATGGAACGGACCATGAAACGTAACAAGAAGCAGCAATCTGACTCCATAAGCTGTCATGCTTTTTGTTCCAAAAAGCCCGCCAACTCACTACGCAGTTGTGCTGGGCGTTAAGCATGAGTTAAAACTATGAGCATCGTTAATACAAAAAATGTAGAACATTATACATGGGGAAATGGCTCGGATGGTTGGCACTTATTGAAATCAGATTCCTTAAGTGTAATTCAGGAAAGAGTTTCTCCAGGAGAAAGTGAGCAACGACATTTCCATAATGCTTCTCAGCAATTCTTTTATGTACTTTCAGGTACTGCAAGAATAGAGATAGCAGGAGAGGTCCATGAAGTTAAACCAGGGAATGGGTTGCATGTCCCAGCTAAAGAGCCGCACCAATTAATTAATAAGGGAAGTGAGGATTTAGTGTTTTTAGTGATATTTGAGCCCAAAAGTCACGGTGATCGAGTAAATGCTTAACAAGCACAAGTAATTAAGAAGTACTTCAAACAGAACAAAAACAATTGGTTAGATTCAGTTTCGCTTAATATCTTAACCAACTATTTTTGTCCGCTTAAGTGGACGTATGCTTCCACAAAATCCGGTGAGTAAAATATTTTGAACGAATTGACCATACGAGAATATCAACAAGAAGATTGGTTTGTGACTTGTAGCATTCACGATAAAGCTCGTCCAATTGAACTTCAAGGGTCATGTGATGAAAAAGCATTTGTGTCGCTAGCGGAGGATAAAAACGATATTGAAGATTTTACACGATCAAAAAAATATGTTGCATGCATCGATGATACTATTGTTGGATTCGTAGGCATTGAAGACACTGAAGTTACATGGCTTTATGTCGATCCCAATGCGCATGGTAAAGGTATTGGTCGTCGCTTACTTCAGGAAGGTTTAGCGAACATTCACACGAAAGCATCGACTTATGTGCTCGAGGGTAACACATGCGCCCGGCAATTATATAAAAGTGAAGGCTTCAAGGTAATCAAACAATTTAAGAGTGAAAATAATGGTTATCCGTGCATTGTACTAGAGCTATCACAATGAAAATAAATTAAGTTTTACATGGCGATAAATAGCATAACAAGTCGAATAAACTTCCCCCGATAATGTAGACACCTTTAGGTAACTTAAAAGTGTCGCAATGCCCCAGTATAATAATTCACAATTAGTAACGGTTAAAAGGAAAATTTCAGATGGTGATGTTCTGGCCAGTCCAGCAAGAACTTGATTGTATTAATGGTAGTGGCTGTATACTTGGTAAAATTAAATTTGATGCCTCTAAAGATAGATACATTTTCCACCCTGATAATGAATCAGTTGCCTTATCAAATATAGAGCAATCAAATATCGACGAGAGGTTATCAGGCCTTAATTCAGGTCAGCTTTCGATACCTTCGCAAGATGACGATTGATTTAAGATGGGCTTTAACGAGGGCAGAAAATAATTTAATAAAGAGGCTGTTCACCTAGTACATTTAAAGCTCGAAAAAGGTTGATAATTTAAGGACAGCCAGTATTGATTGCCCTGCCCTACGGACCCCCCGGCACGCCCTGTGCCGACAGATAATGCTCTATGCGTTTCTCTAGTGCCTGAACTATGCAGGCAAAAAAAATCGATTTCAAAGGTACTTACGCCTCTATTGTTATAGGTACGCTCTAGGGGAAACGGTAATTAGCATCTTGTTCAGCGACGTCTTTTACCGATAACAACCTGATAAAGGTACTCTTTTTAAAAACTAGAGCATTTTCATAAAGGCAAGGCGATAAATACTTTAGATCTAGACGCAAAAAAAGGATGCGTTTATTGACCGGTCGATCTACAGGCCTCATCATGGCTGGCTTTAAAAATATGAACTGGCACACACTTCGTGAATAGGCATCTATAGAATGAAAATGATCCTAACTCTTTTAGTAATGCTTTCTCTGCAAGCTTATGGCGAACGAATTAAGTTGCCTGATGGTTGGAGGTTGCCAACAGAGAAAGAGCTAGCAGGAGAAGAAAGAGATAACGAACGCAACTCTACAAATTCCGTTAGTCGTTACTCTCAGGCACAAGGGGACTTCAATGGTGATGGACAAGCTGATACAGCATATATTTTAATAAGTACTGAATTTAGAGGTGATGCTTTATTTCTGTATGTATCAAGTAACGATCAATATTCTTGGTTGCCTCTTGAGATAAGCAATTGGGATAAAGCCTACCCAGAAAAGAGCTATGTATATACAGCACCAAACATGGGGCTTGGCACTTTATCGCCAGATACCTTTCGACGTTATGTAAAAAACGCTTGGGTTACACCAGATGATATAACCCCTAAAGAAGCGGATTTTTCTAATCCTGCTTTAGATTACTTTCGATTTGAGAGTGCAGGATCACTCTACTTTTGGAGTAATAATGAAATGCGTTTTGTGAGATTTTGGTACAGTGATTAATGCCTTATAACAATACGCTTAAATGCGTTTCGGCCAAAAAGACTAGCTACATCAGATATGCTGATGCACGCTGCTAAGCGTTAGGTAACATGGATAATTCACAGATGATTAAAAATCTTATTGTTCTATTAATGGTAATTACAGCCTCCGGCTGTACTTCCGTTGCAAGAGTATCAAACTTTGAAAGTAGTTCATCGAAAATCGATTTTGCAGGGTTGGCGAAAACTCACGATAGTTCATCAGGTGCCATCTGGAGCTGGAAATGTAAAAATGAATACTTTATATATGTACAGAATATGGCTATGTCACAACTTAGTTCTTTGCTAAAAAAATCTGTAGGAAGTTCTGGGTATTCAATTGTAAAATCATCGGAAGATGGTTCAGCGATAATAGCGGAAAAAGGAATTACGCTAAATGAGTGGGGATCTGTTGTAGGTGTCTACTCTTCGCTTAAAGAAGGTGAATTTCAAATTTATATTAAAGTTGAAATTACTCAGGATATTACCGGTGGTTGGGTGGAGAACAGAGCCAAACGCTTAGGAATGCATATCTGTAGTCAAACCAACTTATGCAGAATGCCAAGTAAGTAACAGTTGTTCGCCCAATAGATTGGACCTGCCTCGCTACGCTAGTGGTTATATTTAATAATATCGGAGATAGAAAATGAGTAATAATAGTTTTACAGAAGTAACTAGCGAAGGGTGGTTAAGTCGAATCGGAGGTGCACTTAAAGGGATATTATTTGGATTAATCTTATTTATTATTGCTTTTCCACTATTAATTTGGAATGAAAGCAGAGCTGTTGATCGTATAAAGGCCCTTGAAGAAGGCTCAGGCTCTGTAATTCATATCGAGTCAGCCCCTGTTATACCTGCAAACAATCAAAAGTTAGTTCATCTGACTGCTGATGTAACTACAGCTGAGATATTAGAGGACCCTATTTTTAACGTCCAAGCAAATGCCATTAAGTTAAAGCGAAATACTCAGATATTCCAATGGAAAGAAAAGGTCACAACAATAAAGGAAAAACAGCTAGGAGGAGAAGAGAAAACAATAAAAGAATACAGCTACAGTAAAGTTTGGAGCGATGATCTTATTAGCTCTAGTAATTTTAAAGACTCCCGATACCGTAACCCAGATAATATGCCTTTAAAAAAGCTAACTCTACAGGCTAAAAAAATTACATCCGGTGCCTTTGATTTTCCTGATAGTCTGACACAAAGAATGAATAATTTTAAGAGTCTTGAATTGCAGCCAAAATCTTTCCCTAATATTCAAGGAATAGAAAATATAATCTCTTACGCGGGAGGGTATTTTATTGGAGATGACCCGGAAAGGCCTAGAGTTGGCGATATAAAAGTGCATTTTGAAATAGTTGAACCAGCAGCCCTAAGTATTATTGCCCAGCAGACAGCTAATACCTTCCAGCCATATATCACAAATGGTGGTGGAGAAATCTTACTTCTCGAGTATGGGGTAGTGAGTCATGAGAAAATGTTTAAAAGCGCATTAGAGAGCAACTCGGTTTTGACTTGGGTAATCCGTCTAACTGGATTAATAATGATGTCTATCGGGTTAATGCTAATATTGAAGCCACTTTCCGTAATAGCAGATGTTCTTCCTATACTTGGAAACATTGTAGGGGCTGGAGCAAGTTTGATTGCTTTCCTAGTGGCCATTGTCTTAACGGCAATCACTATTGCAGTTGCTTGGATAGTCTTTAGACCCCTAATTGGAGTGGGATTGCTTCTATTGGCTGGATTAGTGCTGTGGCTAATTAAAGGAAGAGTAAAAGCGAATAAAAGCATTACTGATAGTGAAGTTACTACCTCTTAATTTAAGAAAAAATGTAGCAAGTCAAAGCACGCGGGATTGTAAATGCTGTCACTTTTTTGGAAATACTCAAAAGACCTTCAACATTCACAATCCGCTGTTTGAGACGTCAAGGCTGCATCAATGTGGTAACGATACTCTCTTACGAATTTTTTCGGACGTCATTACTGAAGCCTAATAGAATATACAAAATCGAGAAGGCCGAAAGATCGATGGCATGGATGTGACTAATTAGAATAACGCAGGAGCAGTTGCCGAGAGTGAAAACGGAGTGCCATCACGGATGATGGCATGCAGATTAGTCGGGAACAATAATCTGTAGGGGGAAGTGACCCGCATGGAGGTAGGAAATGAAAATATTGCATGGAGCAAATATTTTTCCCCACAAAAGAAAACCGTACAAGCTTTAACCCAGTAAATTAATCCCCCCTTAAATTTATAACAACTCTCATACAACAAATGCAGTCCCCATCGAAAGGAAGGCTCACTCACCTAATACCCCAAAGTAAACCGCATCTCCTGATGCTTAGGCTGCTCAGCCTCATCCATCATGGCGATGGCAAAGTCTTCCATGGATACACTGGATTGCCCTTGTTTATCTAACATCAACTCATCCAACCCTAATCTAAACTGACCGGTGCGCTCGCCCGGAGCAAAATTGGCTGGAGGGCTTAGGTAAGTCCAATTTACTCCTTGGCTGTTGCGGCAAATGTTTAACTGCTCTGTGCACGCTACGGCGATGTCTCTCCAAGCTAATGGCACATACTGACGGTCATCCACCACTAGGCGCCCTTGTGTATTGGGTACTTCAAGGCCGCCGGCGCCCCCCACCAATAATAAGCGCACACCTGTGTCTTTTAGGGTATCCATAAAGGTATGGGTGATTTCCAATAGCTCGTGCTCTTTACCCGGCTGTGGCCGGGTAGCGGTTATCAATAGATCTTGCTGGGCCGCTAGAGCTCGAATCGATTCGGCTTGGCTGGCATCGCCAATGGCCACTTTAACGCCCGCAGGAAAGTCATAACTGGGTTTGTGGCTGCGTACTACAGCAGTGACCTCGTGGCCACGTGTTACGGCTTCTTGGATTATTCTACTGCCTGCATTTCCTGCTGCGCCAAATACGGTGATTTTCATAATATGTTCCTGTGTTGAGTTGTTGCTAAGTTGTGATGCAGTGTAGGGGCAGAGAAAAAATCAAGCCTTAACCTGGGTTTAGTGAGGTGCTTTTTTTAAAAGAAAATTAATATTGCCCGTCACTAAACCTAGGTTTATTACAACGCAGTGGGCTTGTTATATATTGGCGTCATTAATTGAATATAAAACCGGAATCATTGCCATGACAGCCACCTTAGATATGCCTGATATAGCCAACCAATACTTACAGGACTTGGGTATAGAATTTAAAAATAACGACATCGAAATTCTTAATGCTTTACAAAGTGCTCATATCGCCAAATACAGCTTTAACAGTTTGGCGGTGGTGCTGGGTAAAAGCATCTCATTAGATGTGCAGGATATTTTTCAAAAAATAGTGGTGCAACAAAAGGGTGGTTATTGCTTCGAGCATAATAAGCTTGTGCAAAATATTTTAGAGGTGCTGGGTTTTGAGGTACGGTTATTATTGGCAAGAGTGGTGTATAACCAGAATATTGATACCGCAAGAACCCACCGCATTATGATGGTGAGTCTTAATGGCAGCGATTACATTGTGGATGCGGGCTTTGGCCATTTAGGGGCGCGCCTTCCTGTAAATATGGAATTAGGGTTAGATCAAGACCAAGGGGATGCTCGCTACCGAATTATTAAAAATTCCCAGCAAGAATACTGCTACCAAATTTTTAAAGACGATGATTTCTTCACCCTTTATACCTTTAATACCGAGCGCTATTCCGAAGCCGATTGCACATTGGGGCATTTTTATTCTCATCGATCTCCTGATGCAGCCTTTGTAAATAATTTGGTGATCAGTAGAAAAAAATACAACGATATTCAATCACTTCGTAATAGTGAGTTACACCAAATTAGCGATGGTGAAACTCATACTACGCTAATAAAAAGTGCTTCCCAGCTGCATGAGATATTACTTAGCACCTACGAATTAGAGGTGGATACGGCGGTATCCGAGTTTTTATTCTCTAAGTTTGTATCTCAGTAGACGCTCAATAAAAAACATCGGAAGCTACTTTTGTGAAACAAACTATTTTTCAAAATGCCACCTTACTTTTATGGGTAAGTCTCATGGCTTCCTCATTTGTGGTGTCTCAATATTTGTTACCTTTTACTAGCCCGCTGGTGGGTACGGCACTGCGCTTTATTTTAGGTTGCTTGTTGATGTTACCTTTTGTTGTATACCGCTGGCAGTTTTTTGGCATAAGGGTATTTTTACAATACGCGCTGATTAGTTTCTTCCTTGTATTGTTTTTTGTGGGCTTGTTTACCGCATTACAAACCACAAGCCCTTTAAATACTTCGGTGGTGTATACCTTGGTGCCGGTGATCAGTGTATTGTTTACCTTTATAGGATTAAAAATAGCCACACCTAAGCATCAATTGTTGGGCTTTGTATTAGGCATAGTGGGGGCTATTTGGATGCTGTTGGCTTTGCATCCTGCCTCTTCAAATCTTGCTAATATTAATCGTGGCGATGCCATATTTTTATTAGCGTGCTGCAGTTTGTCTATGCATGTGACTTTAGTGAAAAAGTGGGGGTCACAAGTGCCTGCTGTGTTGGGGTCTTTTTATATTATGTTATGCGGCAGCATTTTATTGTTGCCAGCATTGTTAATCTCTTCTCCTTTGGCCAATACCGATTGGCAAAATATTCAGTTTTGGAAAGTGCTTTTGTACTTGACGGTGTTTACGACTATGGGCACCTTTTTCTTACAGCAGTATTTAGTCAAATCCGTGGGGCCTAACCGCCTATTGGCTTTTACTTACTTAATTCCTATATTGGTGGCCGTGCCACATCTTTATGGCTTGCTGATTGAAGGCGCGGACCTTAGTATTATCTGGTTGGCCATGCCGGGGGTAATGATGACACTTTTGGCATTGTATTTAATTTCTAAACAATCAAGGCTTGTGACTTAGGCCTATGATTTGAGCCCCTTGAATTAGGTGAAGGTTTGAATATACAAGCACAGCAGGAAAATTTTGTAAGCTTCTTTAGTGGGCCGGATGGAAATCTAGAGATTGAAGACTTTAAAAAATACGGCTTAAAGGGGGAGCTTAAGCATTATAAAGAGGGGGAGCTGCTTATCAGTCAGGGTAAGATGGCTCCTAAGCTATTTTTTTTAGTAAAAGGCTTTGTGCGTTTTATGAGCGTCTCGGTTGAGGGTAAGGAGTTCACCCAGTCTTTTGCCAGTGCTCCCAGTATCGCAGGCTCAACCCGAGCCATGACCCGTAAAAAACCCTCGTTATTTAGCATAGAATCCCTAAGCGATGTATTGTGCATAGAGTTTAATTGGGATGAATTTCTTGGGGTGATGGAAAACCAGCCTGGTTTTTTAAAGGCTTATAATCGTTTATTAGAAAATTTATTTATTAAAAAAGAAGAGCGTGAATATGCTTTTGTGCAGCAAAGTGCCGAGCAACGTTATTTGCAGTTCTTAGAAGATAACACTCAACTAAAAGACAACATCCCTTTAAAAATGATCGCCTCACACATTGGCATCACACCCATAGCATTAAGCCGAATCCGAAAAAAATTAAAATAGTTTTAAGTTAAGCTGCCAAAATATTGCCGCCCCACTTCATATGGAGGGCGGCAACTTTTTAGCTTACATCCTTAAGATTGATTTGTTTACCAATATCCCCGTTACCGCTTAAATGAGATACCTGACCGTCTAACATAGAACTAAATAGTACGGGTTTAATTTTATCGGCTCGCTCTTGGTTAAATACTGGCAGTTTACTCATGGCATGCTCGGTTAGGGCCAATATGGTTAATGATGGATTCACACCCATGTTGCCAGGAATGATCGAGCCATCCAGTACACGTAAATTTTTATAGCCAAATACTTCACCGCTTTGATCAATCACACCATTAGATGCATCACTGCCCATGGCTACACCGCTCATGATATGCGCTGTAATAGGGGTGTCGGCGACAATTTCCCCTAATATATTGGTGGCATCACCTTTGGACTTTTTCTCAAATAAACGCGCGACTTTTTGGGCTATTGGAAAAAATGCAGTTAACGGGATATCACCGTCTTTTTGTACTGCTTCCCAGTTATTTATAAACCCTTTGTACCAACGGCGTTTATATTGAAAATGCACAAACGCTTCTTTTTTCTGCATGACCAATAACCAAATAGTATTTTTAGCCGAACTAAAAGGAAACATACCGCGCACTGCTTTGTACGGATTTTTAAGTATGTTAACGATTAGCTGTAAAGGTCTAGGTAAAGCCGTGTCGCCATCGGTTAACGGCATTAACACCATGCCCATATTGGCTAAGTCGGAACCCTTTGAATAGCGTACCACTTCAATATTGGTTTCATCATCGGGAGAAAAAATAGTGGAGATACCAGGGCCATCCCAAGTTTCAATTCTTTTTCCGTTTTTGTCTTTTAATCGAGTGCTTACCGGAATTAATGTTTCTGAGTTGGTGCGTATTTGAGCGCCTAGACGATCTGAAATATTAGGTAAGGTTTTGAGCTTCATTTTTTGTTTTAGTAGTAATGGCACGGTCCCCATTACGCCTGCCGACAACACTAGGCCACGGCTTTTAATTTTGTACCAGCGTGGGCGAAAATAGTTAGACATGTCTTTAACGGTTATCTCATAGCCGTCATCACCGGTGCCCGCACCTAATGCCTCAATGCGGGTGACTTTGCTTTCGGCGCGAATTTCTACACCATTACGCTCGGCAAAATACAGGTAGTTTTTAACCAGGGTATTTTTTGCATTGTTACGACAACCAATCATGCAGCCGCCGCAATAGTTGCAGCTATTGCGATCTGGGCCATCCCCATTGAAGTAAGGATCGCCGCGATCTTTACCTTGAGTGTTAATGTCGATCTTCTCGCCTTTTTCTGGAAACAGAATACCGGTGTTCACCGTGTCATAGGTGCCTTCTTTACCCATGTCTTGTGCCACTTCTTTAAGGATATGGTCGGCGGTGCTTTCGTAGGTATTCTTGGCTACTCCAATCATGCGCAGCGCTAATCCATAAAATGGTAAGAGGTCTTCTTTCCAATTTTTATTACTGGCCTGCCAAGCATCCGAGCTGAATACCTCGTCAGAAGGGACAAGGTGAACGTTTCCATACACCAATGAACCGCCGCCTACGCCAGCCCCATGTAAGCCAATGAATTTTTTAGTTAGTGCCACTTGAAACAAGCCACGACAGCCAATAAAAGGCAGCCACACATAACGTTTAAGGTTCCAATTAGTTTTGGGCAACTCTTCGTCACTCCAGCGCTTACCTTTTTCCAAAACCAATACTCGATGGCCTTTCTCGCTTAAGCGTAATGCGCTGGCCGAGCCCCCAAAGCCAGAGCCCACAATCACTTGGTCGTAATCAAATTGGTTATCAGACATTTCTTATCCTTCTTATTATTGTGGGGGCCAAGACGCGGCAGCTTATAAATGGAATAGTGTAAAAATTGTAGGGTGCACGGTAGGGTAAGGCTTCATCATAGTATGCCAATGACTAGTCTTTGGGTGCCAAATTGCCTACTATGGGCGATGATTCAGTTCAATCATCCAGTTTTGGGTGAGTAATTTTTAATGAATAAGGCTTATCCATGAGATCCTCGCAGGACATGTCAGCCACCTGGGTGCGTTTAATGGTGTATGCCTTTGAAGCCGCAAACCTTAATCCTGCTGAATTGTTTGAATCGGTGGGCTTGGATATCACGGCTCTTAACGATAGCCGCATGGGTTTTAAGCAAGATGATTTAAGCCGACTATGGCGAGAGGCCAGTCGAGTATCGGGTAATCCTGCCATAGGTTTGCTGATGTCCGGCAGCCCTGTGGTGAGCGTATTTAATACCTTTAGTTACGGTATTTTGGCCAGTGAAAATATTGAATCGGCCTTAGCAAGGCTTATTCGTTATCAGCGCATTATTGGTGAAGCCATGGATGCCAGTTTAAGCCAAGAGCCAAGAGGCCATCGGCTAAATTTTCATGTGAAAGGGCATTTTCAGCCACTGGCTTATGAAGGGTTTGATGGCGCGTTGGCCATTATGATGACGACCATCAGTTGGGCGGCACAGATGGAAGTTAAGCCGCTTGAGATTTGCTTTTGGCAACCGGAACCTTTGGATATAAGCCCTTACGAAGAGCAGTTTCGTTGCCCATTAAAGTTCAACCAATCTCATACCTCAGTATTATTTAGCCCAGATGATTACCTACGTGCCTCTCCCATTGGTAATAAAACCATATCGCTCATGCATGATGGTGAATTGGATCAATCTATTAAAGATTTAGATGAAACCAGTTTGAGTGACAAAGTTATTAAGCTGTTTGCCAGCTCCTTGGCTAATCAAGAGCCTCATATTGAGGATATTGCGTCCCAGTTAAATATGAGCAAGCGTACTTTTCAACGACGTTTAAAAGAGGAAGGTTGGACGTTTGTGGCATTGATTGATCACACTCGCAAAACCATGGCCATGGACTATGTATTGCAATCCAAGTATTCACTTCAACAGATTAGCCATTTATTGGGGTTCACCGAGCACAGCAACTTTTATCGCGCTTTTAAACGCTGGTATGGCTTAACGCCTAGGCAGTATCGGGATAAAGAGCAGAGCTAACTAGGTGGAATGAATCTAAAAGCAGTGTGTGCTGCATACCCTAAAATATTGCTTCCTGCAATTTTAGGATACCGCCCATCCATGGGCATAAAAAAAGGCAAACCCATGGGTTTGCCTTTTTATTATCCCACGCTGTTTAAGACTAAACGGTATGGGATGAGTCGTTTCTAATTAAAGAACAACGATGTCTTCAGCTTGAGGACCTTTTTGACCTTGAGTAACAGTAAACTGTACTTTTTGGCCTTCAGTTAGAGTTTTAAAACCAGTACCAGTGATAGCACGGAAGTGAGCGAAAACGTCAGGGCCGTTTTCCTGTTCGATGAAACCAAAACCTTTAGCTTCGTTGAACCACTTAACTGTGCCAGTAGTAGTAGACATATTGTTTTCCTAATAAATCAAAGTAATTAAAGCCTAATAAGGCCATTTAACGCTGGAAGTTTTGCTATTAATTATGATTTACAGGCCGAAGACAAAAGTAGACAACGAAATGTGCATAAATTTTAGGCGTACTTTCAAGCTGATAAAAGTATATGCGGCTTTAGATAGTTGTCAACGTGCTGAGCCCGAATTCCTCATTTAGGATGAAATAGTTTGATCTAAAAGGGGATTTGATTATTTAAATGGGAAATTAACACGAAATGGCTATTAACAAATGCTTGTGAATTTATTATGACAAATAGCAAAAACATTATTTTTTTACTACTTGGTCAGAAAATTAAGCAGAATTAACAACAGGCTGCCTCTATAAAAGAAAGAACTTTAAAAAAAGCGATAATTCAGCCCACTTTGTAAAGTGCGAGCTGAATATTTACAACCAATAATGTTTAGGCAGTGGTAACGTATTTCAAAATCTCAACCACTTGCGCTGGGGTTTGTGCCCAACCCATGGCGGCGCCGTCTACTTCTTTTAGCGGGTGGATAATGCTTTCATCGTGCAGTGTGATGTAGGGCTTGCCTAAAGCCGCACAGAACCCAGCATCAAAGGCGGCATTCCATTGCTTGTATTTATCACCAAAGCGCACCACGGCAATATCACATTTTTCGATCATATTTTTGGTGCGAATAGAGTTAACCTTTGAAGATTTATGATCGCGCCAAAAGCCTGTTTCTTCATTTCCAATCACGTCACCCGCCGCATCGCTGCTTTCATGATCGGTCACTGCCGATACAAAGGTAATGGGCAGGTTATGGGTTTTAGCGCCATCTTCTAGTTGTTGACGCCAATCAGTGTGTATTTCGCCTGATAAATATACGGTCCAGTTAGTCATATTTTCTCTCTTAATCAGTGGGTATAAGCAATTGTAGGTTACAAGCCAGCTTGGCTTTCGCGCATTAAGCGCAGGTAATCTTCTTTTTTGGGCTCATGGGGGGAGGTTTCAATAAGCTCAATTTTATTAACCAGAAAGGTTTTCACCCCTTGCAGTTCTTTCATTTTTTTATCGATGTCCGCCATGCGTTCCTTAAGAATGAGGACTTGCTCGGTTTGCGAAATGCTACCCGAATAATAGTCTTCAATCTGTTGGGATATTTCCCCTAAAGTAAAGCCCATGTATTTGGCCATACGAATGGTAACTAGGCGTTCAATATTTTCATCGCTGAATTCTTTATAAACTCGGCTGCCCGCTTGGCGGTCATTGCTGATTAATAAGCCCAGTTCATCGTAATGACGAATGGTGTCTTTGGTGGTTTGTGTGGCCTTGGCCAGTTCGCCTATGAGCATTTATATTCTCTAATGTGAGCGCAAAGCACTACTGGCTATTGACTGTGGGGTATACCCTATAGAGTAAAGTATCTATATTGACGGTGTAAATAGCCGCAGGTTTCACATAGTAGAATTTGGTTTACGCCTTTGGCCAACTAAAATAAACAATGAATGGCAATTTAAAGCGCAAAAGACATAACGCGTTAACAATTACGAATATTCAATAACACGCCACAATAATAATGATAAAGGCGATGAGACGAGGGTGAAATGATTACATTTGAACTAAATGGCGAAGCCGTACAGGCAGACGTCAGCGGCGATACGCCCTTGTTATGGGTCATCCGTGACCACTTTAAGCTCAAAGGCAGTAAATTTGGTTGTGGCATGGGCTTATGTGGTGCTTGCAGCATGATGGTAGATGGCGTTTCCACGCGCACCTGTGTATTGCCGGTGGTGGCTGTGGCCAATAGAAAAATCACCACCATTGAAGGGGTAGGTAATCCACAAATGTTATCCACATTACAACAAGCTTGGGTGGATGCCAGCGTGCCGCAATGTGGTTATTGTCAGTCCGGTCAATTAATCAGCGCCACCGCATTATTAAAAAGTAACCCAAATCCCAGCAGCGAAGAAATTGACCAAGCCATGAGCGGTAACATTTGCCGTTGTGGAACTTACCCTCGTATTAAAAAAGCCATTCAAAGCGCAGCGTCTAAAGCAGCATTAACTGGGCAATCTACCCAAGATGGCGGTGTTAATATTTTTGAGCCAGGCGCTCAAGCTAAGGAGGGCATGGCATGAGTCAGCAGACCGATCCATTAATAAGTTCGCGCCGATCATTTTTAAAAAATACCGCCATGTTAGGGGGCGGTTTAATGATTGGCTTACCTTTATCGGCTTGTGCCACTGCAGGGTTTCCAAAAGCAGGGGACAAAGATTTTCAACCCGATGCGTTTTTACAAATCACTCCTGATAACCAAGTGCATTTTTATATGCCGCGCAGTGAGATGGGGCAGGGTACTTATACAGGCTTAACGACCTTAATCGCTGAAGAGCTAGATGTGGAGCCCAGTGCCATTCACGTTCATCACGTGGGGCCATTAAGCGATTATGAAAACCCAGAAATTGGTTTTCAGGCCACCGGTGGCAGCACCAGTATGCGGGTGAGCTTTAAACCATTACGACAAGCCGCGGCTAATGCCCGAGCGGCTATCTTAGACGCCGCCGCACAGCAGTTAAACTTGCCTAAAGCACAGTTAACCACTCAAAACTCGCAAGTTCTCGCGAAAGGTAAAGCCTTCAATTATGGCGAATTTGTGGAAGTGGCCGCGCAATTAGGTGTACCTGATGAAACTCCGTTAAAGCGTTCCAACGAATTTAAATACATGGGCAAAGACATGCCCCGTTTAGATGGCGTGGCGAAAAGTACCGGTACCGCACAGTTTGGTATAGACGTGGATTTTCCGGGCTTACATCGTGCTGTTCTAGTGCGCAGCCCAGTGGCGGGCGGTTCGGTAAAAGCGGTAGATGACAGCGCAGCGTTGGCCATGGCGGGCGTTAAAAAAGTGGTGACCATTTATAATGGTGTGGCGGTGGTGGCGACTAGCTACTGGCAAGCCAAACAAGCGGCACTGGCATTAAACATAGAGTGGAATGAACCTGAAAAATTGGCCAGTTTCTCTTCCGATACCGGAAAAAAATGGTTTGCAGATGCCCTTAATACCGGAGACTTTGAAGAAGCGTTTGAGCTAGGTGACGGCAAAGATGGCCTAGAAAAAGCCAGCAAGGTTTACAGCGCAGAATACTGGGCGCCGTATCTTGCTCATAGCACCATGGAGCCCATGAATTGCGTAGTGAAAATTGAAGAAGGTCATTGCGATATTTGGGTGGGGTGCCAAACACCCGATGTGGCTCGTGGTTTAGCTGCACGCATTTGCGATTTATCCATTGATGAAGTGACCTTGCACTCGACCTTTTTAGGAGGGGGCTTTGGACGTCGTTTTAACTCTGACTTTGTAGCCGAAGCCACTGAAATAGCAAAAGCTAGCGGCTTGGCCATTCAGTTAGTTTGGAGCCGTGAAGACGACACCCGTCATGATTTTTATCGCCCAGCATCATTGGCCCGTTTTAACGTGGGTGTGGATAAAAACGGCATGATTGAAAGTTGGACTGCCCAGCGCGCTGGCCCCAACATCATGCCTTACACCCTAGATGAGGTGGTGGATGGTAAAGCCCCGGGCTTCATGCCCAATGGCTTGGTGGATTGGTTAAGTAAACGCGGTTACGGATTATTTAATGGCTTAACGGTAGATCACTCTAGCGTAGAGGGCTTATATGAAGACTATGACGCCGTTAATAAAGACGTTCAGCATGTGACAGTAGACCCAGGCTTGCCTGTGGGGTTTTGGCGCTCAGTGGGTCATTCATTTAGTGGCTTCTTTAAAGAAGGCATGATGGATGAAGTGGCTCATGGTCAAAAGCAAGACAGTGTGGCGTACCGTTTGGCCCATACCAAAAACAATCCTAAATTAAACGGCGTGATTAAGCTGGCGGCTGAAAAGAGTTTGTGGGGCAAGCCATTATCTAAGGGACATTTTCATGGGGTGGCGTGTCATAATTCATTTGAGTCCAGTGTTGCGCAAGTGGCTGAAGTGTCGGTTGTGAATAATGAAATCAAAATTCACAAAATAACCTGTGCTGTGGATTGCGGATTCGTAGTAAACCCTGACATAGTAAAAGCACAAATGGAAAGTGGAATTATTTTTGCGTTAAGTGCTGCCCTTCATGGTGAAATAACCTTGAAAGATGGTAAGGTTCAGCAAAGTAATTTTCACGATTATCCCGTGTTGCGCATGGCGCAATCCCCTGAAATTGATGTACACATCGTAGCAAGTGACAAAGACCCAAGTGGTGTCGGTGAGCCAGGTGTACCACCTGTGGCTGCCGCGGTAGCAAATGCTGTTTTTGCCGCAACCGGCAAACGCTTACGCAGTTTGCCTTTGTCATTAAGTTAACGATATAGGAAAGAAGAAATGCAAAACTCACAGCTAGAAGTATTACTAGGCTGTTTGGAGTGTTTGAAACAGGGTCAGAGCATGACCCTAGTTTCAGTGGCCAAGACTTGGGGAACCTCCCCTCGACCAGTGGGTGCTTTATTGGCGGTGAGCAGTGAAGGGCGTTTCTTTGGTTCGGTATCTGGTGGCTGCGTAGAAGAGGATTTAATTGAGCAATTAAAATCAACCCCAGCGCTTAACCCACACATTTTAATTTATGGTGAAACCCAAGAGCAACGTCACCGCTTTGGTTTACCTTGTGGTGGTGCGCTGGAGCTAGTAGTTGAACCCTTCAATGATGTGGCCGAAGTGCAAAAGCTCATTCAAGCCATTGAGCAAAGGCACAGTTTGTATCGCAGCGTTTCCTTAACTCATGGTGATATTTCTCATCGATCGTTGCAGGCCGAACATAATCCTAACTTAGCAGATAACGTGTGGAGCAATGTGTTTGGGCCGTTATGGCAAATGATCATTGTGGGCGCTGGTGAGACTGGACGCTACTTAGCCGAAATGGCACAAGCCTTGGGGTATCAAGTATTGGTAAGTGACCCAAGGCCTGAATACCGCAAAAACTGGCCCATGAAAAATATCGAATTACAGCCCGGTTTCCCTGATGACGTCTTAGACAGTTTGGCCATTGATCATCGTAGTGTCATTGTTACCGTGGCCCATGATCCAAAAGTGGATGACATGGCACTGTTATCAGCGCTTAAAAGCTCGGCTTTTTACGTGGGCTCGTTAGGCTCAAAAGTGAATAATAAAAATCGCCGCGAACGATTAATGGAGCACTTTGGCTTTAGCCAGCAAGAGGTGAATCGTTTGCAAGGGCCGGTGGGTTTGCCCATTGGTAGTAAAACTCCGCCAGAAATTGCCTTGGCTATATTGGCTGAAGTGACCGCGCTGCGAAATGGCATTGATATTAAATCGCAGTTAAACCAAGTGCCTCGTGACCAAGAAGAAACAGCGTGATTGTGGGGGTAATATTAGCGGCTGGTTTGGGTAGTCGTTTTGGTGGCGACAAGTTATTGCACCCACTGCCTAATCAAAAAAGCGCAGTCAATAATGCCCAGGCCGATACGCAAACCCATTTGGCTATGGGTTTGCAGTCAGCGTTAAATCTTGCCCCATACGTAGATGAAGTAGTGTGTGTGGTGCGCCCTGAAGATAAAGTGCTAACTGAGTTATTTACTCAACACGGTTTTAAAGCGTGTGTAAGTGAGGATTACCAAAAAGGCTTAAGCGCAAGCTTTATGGCAGGCGTAAAGGCAAGTGATCAAGCCAGTATGTGGTGGATAGCGTTAGGGGATATGCCTTTTATTCAAGAAACGAGCTATCACGCCATTCAGCAGCAAGCCTTACTACAAGCACAAAAGCCTGAGAGTGATCAGAAAATAGTAAGGCCTTATTCAATAACAGCTGCATCACCCAAGCCTGGCCATCCAGTGGTATTTCCCAAACGTTTAAAAGCACAACTATTAAACTTAAAAGGCGATGAAGGGGCGAAGGCAATTTTAAAGAGTGAACGGGATGAAGTGCAGCAAGTATTACTGAAGGATAAAGGCATCCATTTAGATATTGATGAGCTGTCTGATTTAAAAGACCTGTGTTCCCACAGGCCTGTTAACTAGTTCTTTTAAAGATGCTTTTACATGTTCGGTAAAGACTTTTGATAGCCCTTTAACTCTGACATACGTGCAAACCAAGCTTGTATGTGGGCATGGTTAGGAATCGCTTTTGCTAAGCCTAAATGAAATATATTTGAAGCCAATGCCAAATCGGCGATAGTGGGTTTGCTGCCAGTGATAAATTCTTTACCAGTTAGTGCGTTATCTAAAATTTGGCTAATCTCTTCAAGGCTTTTAAAGCCGCGCTCAATGGCTTTTTTATCGCCTTTTTCGCCTAAAAATACACTGTTAAAAACGATATCCACTACCGCTGGTGACATTCGACATTGTGTCCAATCTAGCCATTGCTCTACCTGAGCACGCTGAGCCAATTCGCTAGGGTACCAATCATTAAGTTCATGCTTAGTACACAGGTATCTTAAAATAGCGTGAGATTCGTGCAGGGTAATATCACCGTCTATTAGCGTAGGCACTTGATGATTGGGGTTAATGGCCAAAAACGCCTCACTGAGGTATTCACCTTTCATCATATCCACAGGCTTGGCCACATAGGGAATCCCCACTTCTTCCAATAGGGAGACTACGCGGCGACTATGCTGAGAAATGGGCGAGAAATATAATTCAGTCATGATGCTTCCGTTTATTCGTACATGATTAAGTGTGAATGCAGCATAGCAGCCACTACTGACATGGTGTGTCAGTAGTGAAGGACTTTAGAGGGGGTTACTGGGGTTATCCCATAGCTCCGTGATTCTAAGGGAAGCTCCTTTTGAATAGATTTTAACGCTCTATGGTCTAGGCTGAAACCATGGGGTTATTCGTTCATGTCATTGAATCCAAGCGTGCCAAAGCCCTTTATTTACTGGGCTGGTGGCTTGATATTAGGATCTACATGGCAGCAAAATGTGAGGTGTTTGTAAGGTATTTGGCCATATTCATGGTGTTCAGAGAGGGCTCATGAATAGCTGGCATACCTTACTTGCAGAGCAGCTTAAAAAACATGGCATAGATAACAAGGACATTACAGTACCTTTACTGTCCTTGTTAGAGGATATCTCGTGTGCCTATGAAAAGGGTGATATTGATAAAAGCCACCTTGAGCAATCCTTAGAAAAAATTACCCTTGAGCTAGGTGAAAACAAACATAATTTGCAAGCCCAAATTGAACAAGCTCATGCCAGTTCCGACAAACTCAAAGAATCAGTAGAGCTGTTACAAGCTACCCTAGATGCCAGTAAAGAAGGCGTGGTGGTGATTGACGAAAAGGCTCAAGTGGAAGTTTGTAATGATGCCATTTTGGAAATTTTTTCAGTTTCTAAACAAGAGTTATTCGATTTAGTGAAGGAGAATTTTCTTAAAAAAATAAAAAAACATGTGGAAAATTATGATGAAGTAAAAGAAGAAATGAGTTTCCTTTTTAATAACCAAGGGGCTTATGCGCAGTTCACCTTGAAATTATCGAATAAAAAAATCCTTGAGTGCTTTTCGCTGCCCAGAATAATAAATAACGAGACCGTTGGTCGAGTCTGGAATATTCGCGATGTAACAGAGTTAAAACGTTCAGAAAGAGAGTCCCGCTATAACGCTTATCATGATCGTCTAACGGGGTTGCCAAATGACACGCAATTTAAGGAGCGTCTTGAGCAAACATTAAAGGCCAATAAAGACTCAACACAAAAAATCGCTGTGTTATTTTTAGGACTAGATGGCTTTAAAATTGTTAATGACAGTTTAGGGCGTGAAGCGGGTGATGAGCTATTAAAACAGGTGAGTCGGCGCTTGGTGGGGATTTTACGTAATGAAGATATCTTGTGTCGCCATGCAGGTGACGAATTTGTATTAATGCTAAACGGCGTTAACAAAATAAAGGTGGCTAGCCAGTCTGCTGAGAGAATTATTAATGTATTTGAAGAACCCTTTAATATCCATGACCAAGAAATATCTATTACCGCCAGTATCGGCATTGCATTAACGCCCAACGATGGCGATAACCACGCACAGCTAACGCGAAATTCTGATATCGCCATGTATCACGCCAAAAGTCGAGGTCGTAATAACTATCAATTTTTCTCTGAAGGCTTAGAGCGTTTATCAAGCCACCGCTTAAAAATAAAAAACGATTTAAAATACGCACTGGAAAACAAAGAATTTTATTTAATGTATCAGCCTAAGGTGTCCCTTAAAAATGGCAACATTATAGGTGTAGAAGCGCTTATTCGCTGGAAAAAAGAAGGCCAGCATATCCCCCCTATGGAGTTTATCCCCATTGCTGAAGAATATGGTCTTATCATTCCCATAAGTACCTGGGTGATTGATACCGCCTGTCAACAAATAGCCAAGTGGAACCAAGCAGGCTTTAAAGACATGAAAGTGGCGGTTAACTTATCAACCCGCGACTTAGAATCAGAAGATATGCTAAGTATTATTAAGGGCTCAGTGGAAAGATCTGGTATTAGTAGTCGAAATTTGGAAATAGAAATTACAGAAACAGCCATTATGGGGGATATAAACGCCGCCATAGAAGTTTTGCAAAGCATGAAAGACTATGGAATTAGTGTCGCAATAGATGATTTTGGTACCGGATATTCTTCGCTAAATTACTTAAAACGCTTACCCATAAGTTTAGTGAAAATTGATAAGAGCTTCATTGATGGTTTAAGCAGCTCGAAAATTGATTACGCCATGGTATTTTCAATTATCAGTTTGGCGCATATTTTAGGAGATGAGGTAGTTGCTGAAGGAGTGGAAGATTTAGAAACCATTACTGCTTTAAAAGCCATGTCGTGTGATTACATTCAAGGCTATTATTACAGCCGACCCGTGAGCCCAGAAGAAATCACCCTTATGCTGAAAAACGACATACGCCTTGTTATCGACTAGTCACAAGGCGTATGTTCTTTATTTTAAAGTCAGTTAAGCCAAGTGTAAAAATTACGCTCGATCTTCTTTTAAGAACGACGACATACTGGCGGCAATTAAAATACCACTTATAAAGCCCCAAGCATGACCCGCCCACGAGACATATGGCAATACCACAAATAATGAAGCCAAAGCCCCGCCGTATAAGGCAAACGAAATAATGGCCACCAGCCAACTTTTAAAGCTGGGATTAAAATAAGCGTTAGCAAACAGAAAACCAATTAAGCCATAGACCAACCCAGAAGCACCCACCACAACGCCTGCCGTAGAGAAAATCCAAGTACCCAAGCCCGAACCAAGCACACTTAATACCATTACCAAAATTAAACGTGATGAACCAATGGAAAGCTTTAGCAACCAAGAAATAACAATCAGCGGCAAAGTGTTAGAGATAATATGAATTAAACTGCCATGTAAAAATGGCGACAGAGCAATACCGGTTAAACCGCTGAGGGTTCTGGGTTGAATACCAAAATGATTAAAACTGGTATTAACCAGTAGCATATCCACTATGAAAACCAGCCACATAATGGCCACAATCCAGAGGGCTTCTTGGGGAATTAGGCGTTTAATCATTTTTAACCTGCTTCAGAATGTCGCTCATGGCGTTTTCTTGAACATCTAATACATCAATAATGGCCACCAATAAATCAGCAGAGAACATGCCTTTACTGACCTTACTGCGCAGGTTATCTGTGGTGAGGTGAATGCCACGGCCTTCAAGCTCAATCACTAGGTCATCGTACTTTTTACCGGTTAACACCATGGCTGAACGAATGTAACGTGTGATGGCTGTCTTATAAGGGGCAAAAGCGATCTTGTTATTTAAGCTCTGCGTTTGTTCCATTTTATGACCTAAATGCTATTAATGTGGCTAATACTACACATATAGAGAGTTATGAGCAATAAAATCTTTTTATTAAAAGCATTGACTCTTCTTTTTAAAGTGTTACATTTGTTGCCTATGTTACACAATGATCAAGATGAAGCAACAAAGGACATTTCTTATGACTCGGGGTATTGATTCTCTGAAGCTGCTGGTAGAGAGCCAGCAAGATTGGGTTGTTGAAACAGAGGGGGATTGTTTAAGCCTTTCTAACGACGAAGGTATTGATGCATTTGCCTATGTGGGCGATCAGCAAATTATTATTGAGTCGGCTCTTTTTGCCGCCGACAGCGTAGCTGATAAAGCCGCTTTAAATGATTTAATTTTGCGTACACATCAATTGCTTTCTTTAACGGCCATTAGTATTAAACAAATTGATGGACAAGATTATTACATCGCATTTGGCGCTTTGTCGTCAGATAGCAAAGACAGCGTCATTATTCAGGAGATCGAAACCTTGTTTAGCAACATAAACGATTTCTTAGATTTATATGGCGAGTACCTAAAACAGGAGTCTATAGCATGAGCTTAAAAAAATTATGGTCAGCCCTACGTGGCGCCACTAACGAAGGCATTGAAGCGGTAGTCGATACCCAATCAATTCGTATCTTGGATCAAGAAATGCGCGAAGCTAAAACAGAGCTTAAAGCATGTGACGCGAACCTAACTAAAATTATGGCCAAGCGTAAAATGGCTGAAGGTAAAGTTAAGTCTATAGCCGCAGATGTTGATACCTACACAAGCCATGCTATTGCCGCCAGTGAAAAAGGCGACGAAGCGCTAGCCATTGAATGTGCCGAGCGTGTAGCCGACTTAGAAGCTACATTAGAAACTGAAAAAGGCTTTTTACAAAGCTTTGAAAGCTCAGAAAAAATGTTGAAAGCCAACATTGCTAAAGCTAAGTCAAATGTGCGACGTATGGAGCAGCAGATTGACCAAATAAAGGCCACTGAGAGCGTTCAAAAAGCACAAGTAGCGGTATCATCTCGTCACATGGGCGCCAACAGTAAAGTGAAGACGGCTCTAGATAGTTTGGACCGCATTAAAGAGAAACAAAAAATGCGTGCCGCTGAATTAGAAGCTGCCGAAGAAATGGCCAGTGATGAATCCGGTACCGGTCTTGAAGCCAAGCTAAAAGCTGCAGGTATTCAACCTGGTGGTGACGTTAGTGGCAGTAATAAACTGGCCCAAATACTTGCTGCGAAAAAAGGTTAATTCGTGGTAATGGCAAGAATGCGCCGCCTTATGGCGGCGTTTGTGTTGCACACAAATATGTACACCTCTCTGGGTGTACTTTTTTTCTATCTGGCTTCTAGTTATTTATTGCTGCAATTAGCTGGTGAAGAAAACCTCATTCATACAGATAATTTTTTGTATTGGATCATGGTGACCGCTTCCACAGTGGGTTACGGTGATTTGTCACCTAGCACTACCATGGGTAAATACGTAGTGAGTTTTTGGGTGATTCCGCTTGGTTTAAGTTTATTTGCCTTAATTATTACCAAGATTGGCTTTTATTTATCTGAACACTTACTGAAATTTCGAAAAGGCTTGAACATGCTTAATAATGAAGATCATTGCGTCATCATTGGCTGGAACGGTTCTCGTACCTTAAGGCTAATTGAATTACTGCGCGCTAAAACCAATGTTCATAAAATCAATATTGTATTATGTGTGGATGAGGCCATGGAAAACCCTTTGCCTTCCTTGGTTGACTTTGTATCAGTGGAATCTTTCTCCCATAAAGAAACCATGGAACGTGCTAATTTAGCCAAAGCTAAAACCATTATTATTGATACTCCAAAAGATGATGTAACACTGACCACCGCATTGTTTTGTGAAAAGGTTAGTCCTAATAGTCATA
>OJDR01000045.1_pt1 | contig 58097 bp, 54 predicted proteins | sample 1593081 | NCBI WGS metagenome assembly OJDR01 (sample SAMN05416873, study PRJEB24817) | seawater metagenome | isolation source: Sea water | place: Canada:Atlantic | collected 2013-11
CTCCCCAATAATAGTCCGGTAGAGCGCGTGGGAGTCCTCATGCACGGTCAAATAGACGCGGCGATTTTTAACCCCGGCATTGCATCGGTTGTGTGGAATGCCCACCAGGCAGGTATTGCCATAAATAATTTCAGCGTATTAAAAAAGCCGTTAGCAGTAAAAGCCAAGCACATAGGCATATTAAAAAGTTTACACAAAAGTGAATTAATGGAGAAAATAAATACCGCCATTGATGCCCTAAACCAGCGTGGGGTTATTCAGGGTATTATGAAACGCTATGAGACTCTAGATTAACGTCTTTGTTGTGCGGGCATATTTATCCCTGTGATATTTTTTTTGTTTAGCCATTGGTCATCTTCAATAATTCCATTTAAATACAGTATATGGGCCGTTAATGCATAGCTTTCATTATTGGTTAAACTCTTAGGGTTGTAATGAGGCATGGCGCGACGAATGTAATCTAAAATACTGGTGGCGTAAGGCCATAAGCTTCCCACTGAAATAAGCAACACCGGATATTTTTCAATTCGCAATATTCTTAATGGGTCACTTAAACTAAACCAACCGTCATTGCCTGCTAGGCGAGCCGCTGGCCCTTCTATGCCTTGCTTTCCATGACACATGGCACAGCGATTCTTATATAACGCCTTTCCTTCAGTCACACTGCCAGATCCTGTAGGTAAGTTTTTACCATTGGGAAAAATGGTGATGTCAAAAGGTGCTATTTCATTTTTTAAAAGCGGCTTGCCAAGATGTATCGAAACATTGTTATCGTTTGTCTGTTGTGCAAAAACAGAATAATTAAAAATGAAAAGTATAACCATCACGGTAATTTTCCAATTTAAAAAAGTACACGCCGTGTAATTACACATAATAGTTTTCTACCTTGCCGCTTTTATTAACAGCCCAGGCCTGAATCGCATTAAAATGATTAAAGGAATAACTGGCGTATTGTGAGCGCCATTGTGAGCGAGTGGGCTGTACATTCCCTTGCTCGTCAGTGGCACGACTTAATATTACGCACTCACTACCATCCCACTGCCAAGGCACACTAAAGCGTGTTAACGATTTACTCAGCACAGGCCCATGTAATTGCGCTAACTGCCAGTTTTTACCTTCGTCTATGGATACCTCTACTTTTTTAATTTTTCCATGACCACTCCAAGCCAAGCCGCTAATTTCATAAAAGCCTTTTTGTTCGGGTAATTGCATGGTGCCAGATGGACGAGTGATCACAGATTTAACATCCATATGAAAAGAGAAACGTTTTATTTTTCCACTGGCTAAAATATCGCTGTATAAACCCGATTCATCTTTGCTAAAAGCAGATTGATCACTGACCTCTAAACGATGCAACCATTTCACGTTGGCATTGCCCTCCCAGCCAGGCACAAATAAGCGCATGGGGTAACCTTGCTCCGCCCGTAAACGCTCGCCATTTTGATACAAAGCAATAAAAGCATCGTCCATTAATTTACTTATCGGAATGCTGCGAGAATGAGAACCGCCATCGGCTCCTTCGGCAATAACCCACTTTCCAGATGCTTTTACGCCAGCCTCTTTTAATAAATATTTTAAAGGCACTCCTGTATATTGCGCCCCTGAAACTTGTCCCGATAAATCCTGCACATTTAAATCCATTGCAGATAACGACACGGCATTAGCTGCGGTATTGCCTGCACATTCCAAAAAATGAATTGGGCTAACCATGGGATAACGCAACAAGGTTTGCATGTCTATTTTAATGGGACGATCCACTAAACCATGAATTTTTAAACTGTGTTGCTCAGGGTTTATTTCCGGCACACCATTATGGTTCACGGTAAAGTGCAACCCATTAGGGGTAATAATGCCCGGCTGGTTTTCAATAGGGCTGTGCCACACTGAAAATAATTGGGTTTGAGGGGTATCGGGCGCTTTTGTACGCACTATGTGTTTTTCAAATTGAGAAACATGACCGTAATCAAGCGTGCCACCTCCTGGGGTTTTCATCCAAGTGGGAAGCGTAGGCGAGGCCAACGCTTGCTCTGCCCCTTTAACATCTTGTGCCCAACTAGCACCTGCCACCATAGGTAACGTGCCCCCCATTATCATGAACTTTTCTAAAAATTCTCGCCTGCCTAAAGCGGTTTTTACAGCCGTGTTGTCGGAGGTTTTTATCATTTCATAATGCCTCAAATTAAGTGTAAGAATGCACACTTATGCACATATAGATTTCATAAAAATGCCACGCCTTTAGGGTGGCACTTAAAATTTAAAACTCCTTTTTTAATCAAGGGCCTTAGTGATTAACAGCATCCTAAGCTCAAGCATTCGCGAATGCTTTGCAGTAATTGCTCTGACTTTTGCAGCGCTCCTTGCCCATCCACCCGATACACAACGTGACGCCCTTCTTTACTGGCAGTTAAAATGCCAGCCTTCTCCATAAGGGCCAGATGCCGTGAAATAACCGAGCGATCTTGTGGCATTTGCTCACTTAGAGTTTTCACGTCGCTTGGGCCCAATAAAATGAGCTGCTTCATAATTTGTATGCGAGCAGGTTCTGCCAAGGCCTTAACAAAATCACTGTCGATATTGTTAAGGGCAGAATCCACCGCTTTGGATCTTTTTAAGGGACTGTTCATACATGCAGATTAATGCACACATAGTCAATCGTCAAGGTAATTGCTCTAAATGAGACTCGCCAAATTGAGCATATACCGGCATTTTGCTATGGTGTAAAAAAACAAACAGCCAACTACATGACCCAACTCTTACCATCCTGTATCGCTATTTCGGCTGCCTTGTTCAGTAGCCTCACCTTGGCCGATGATAACAATGCCACTTACCAGTCCTTTCAATTGGGCATTACTCAGCAAAGCCAACTCTTTGAGTTTAACGATACCGACAATGCCGACACCCGCTTAAACGTTTGGGGCAAGCGCGCTCAGTATCAAGTTGGTAAAGGCCCTTGGAATTTAATCATGGATTATCATGAGGCAGATGCCAGTGACAGTGATGGCAACAATCAACAGGGCTACCAACTGGATTTTAAGACACAAAGTGCGGGCATTTTCGTAGAGTACGCTCTTGAAAATATTTGGCTGGCAATAGGCTATGCCGACAGCGAAGACACCACAGAGTATCGAGTTAATAGCATTGAAGAAACCAGCAATAACAACCAGTCAAAACTTTTTCTCGATGACAGCCAGGTGAATTATCAAAACTTCATTTTAGAGGGCAGCTATGTTCACTACACAGATGCAGGACAGTTTACCGCTACTTGGGGGCTGACCAAACAGCTAGTGGAAGAAGAAATTCAATACCGAGAGTTTAATAAAAATACAGGTCAACTCTCATTACAGGAAACCACTGACTACCAAATAGACGAAGACGGAGTTTTAACCAATCTCACGTTATCTTACGGGCACCTATTTACTCTGGGGGAGGCCTTTAAATTAGCCCTTAAGGCTGGGATTCGCCGCGAAATAACCCTAAGCGGTGACGGGCGTATTCAGCAAACTAGCCGCGGCCAAGGGGGGCCAAATAACAATCAGACTCCCAATGCTGACGAATTGCAAAGTACCAGCCTATCCGCCAGCACCAGTCACCAAGCACAACTGTCATTGTTGCATCCTATTGGCAGCATCAGTTTAAGTGTGGATAAACTCTCCGACCAAACATTCGCTCACAGCTATTTTAGCGCCGCTTTAAGTGTGTATTTTTAAAACAAAAAAGGCCACACGCGGTGACCTTTAAATTCAAATAAGTAAATTAATCACCAAGCTTAACGCCTATGCCCATTGCGATGGCCGGCGCTGCCTGAATTTCTTGGGCGCTGGCGATTATTTTTTTGATTTTTAAACTGCTGCCGTAATTGCTCCCGTTGCTGAGAAGGCATTTGTTTATAGTTTTGAAAACTGCTTTTCACTTGCGAGCGTTTTTCAGGGCTCAGCGATTGATACTGTTCAAGTTTGCGAACCGCCTTATCGCGCTGAGCTTTGGGCATGCGGCTAAAGGCTTGGTAACGACTTTTGGCAACGCTTTGTTGCTTAGCATTTAATGCATTCCAACGCTTAGCGCCTTTTACTAACTTACCCTGTTTAACACTGTCCATCCCCGCCCAGCGATCCTTAAAGGGGCTTAATGTGGTTTGCACGTCTTTTGGTAACTGTGAAAAGCTTTGCGCTGCTTCAGCCCATACATGTGGGCTTAATAACACACACAACAGCATAAACGTGCTTATATTTTTAATTAACATTTTTATCCTCCTGTGTGGTGTCAGCTTTATTAGTCTGAGTAGTTTGGGTTTCTATTTTAATGGTTAATGCTTGATCTTTATCTGTCATGCTCAATGGGTCAATTAAACCGGTCTCTTCTTCTAAAGTGTCGGCCAAAAATAATAAAAAGGCTTCATCTTCGATGGGGCTTGGGGCCGCCCAATTATTGCTAGCCAACATCATTGCACTAACCATGAGCAGATTGAGGCGGCGCACCCAGCGCCCCTTGTTGGTTAGGCGCTTGCTCTTGAAGCGCTCTTTCACCAAGCCCCCTTTCTCCCAACCAAAGGGCAAACTCCAAATCTTCCAGTATCTCCAACTCGTCTTCATCTAAACTAGCCAAATTCGTCATGATATCTAATGTGGTTAGGTTAGTGCTTTGTGCACTTAAAGGCGAGTCTATTGCTGCAAGCTGTGAAGCCTGCTCCTGTAATTCGCTTAAAGAAGTCACGTCTTGTCCTGTAAAAGCCATTTGCTGATCATTCAGGGCATACCAAATGGGCACCGCCAAACACACACTGGCCGCCATGGCCCACATGGGTTTATGCCAGCTAGCCTGAGCCTTGGTGATACGGGTAACTGACGATTTTTGAGCCTTGTCTTGCGCCGTTAAAATCGCTTTCTGACGAGCCGCAGCAAGCTTCTGCATGGTCGAGTCACTGATGGCACCTAAGCTATCCTCCAGCTGCGCTTTGGCTAACTCATTCACCGCCTGATTAATATCGTCTTCAGGTTTTTTCATATATCACCTGCTGTATTTTCTGCACTGCCCGAGCGTAGTGGGTTTTCACACTGCTTTGGCTGACTTTCATGATGTCGGCGGTTTCTTGTACCGACAACTCTTCCCAACAGCGTAGTAAAAAGCATTGCTGCTGCTGCACCGGTAAACCCTCAATAATATCTAACACTTCTTTGCCCATTTGCTGGGTTTGTAAATGTTGTTCTGGATTTAGATCTAAATCCATTATTTTATCTTGTACATCCGGCTCATCTTCATCATCGCCTTGCCGAACAAACCAGCGCCGCCAACGACTTTGCTTGCGATGAAAATCCATAATGCAGTTTTGCAAAATAGTATAAAACAGCGGGCGCCACTGATCCGTGCCATCACTGCCTTGTAAATGGCCATAGCTGTGGGCGAGTTTCATCATGCTATCTTGCACAATGTCTAACGCGTCTGCTTCATTTTTTACCGCCAGCATGGCCATGCGAAAAGCACGACGCTCCACCGACTTTAAAAACTGCTCCAGGGTTTGCTCCTGTCTTTAATATGTTGCCAATTTAAAACTAGCAGGTTTGCTAATGACTCACACCCTTGGAGCCGACATTCTAGTGCTATCTAAAAATAGTATTCTTCATTACAGTAAAAAGGGTTCTCCCCATAACCAATTGAACTCATGTTCTTGCAATAGATTAATAGAGACCTCTAGTGTTTGCAGTTTTCTATGCTGATCATCCAACAACATCACCGCTTGTGGATAACCATAAGGGCCTTTTACTTCTGCTTGTGCTTGGCTGTAATCTAAATTTAACACCACCCGTTCATACACCCCTTTTGGCACTGATAGGGCTTCCAGTAACTGGGCCACATTGTGATATTGCACAAAATTAATGTGCAGCCCCACGGGTAACACTAGGGTTTCACGGCCTTGGCGAGCAAACAGCTTAATATGTTGCAGCTTAACTCGATAAGACATAAATAATTGCTGTTCATTCAGCTTGGCAGTTTGGGCAAAGGCCGGTAAATTAAAGCGCTTATCAAATGCGTCTGAAGCCTCTTGTGCCTCAGGCATGGCCTTCAGCTGAGCCATCAAGCTAGGAATAAGCATCAATAACATCAAGCTGATAAACGCAAGCGCCGGCTTAACTTCATTTGCAATCATACTCACCTCCTGCAAACCACTAATAACTAAACGATGCAGATCGCAAAAGGTCTACAGGGGTGTAAAAATTACTCACAATGAATGCTTGATTAACTTCAAACAATTGCCGCTTTTATCTAAACTAACGCCTATTATTCATTGTATTAAACACTTCATTAAAATAAGGGTTGTCCATGTGGACCAAGGCCGTACCGCAGGCATTGCATAAAACTGCCAGTAAACGCCAACTTCAATTTGAAGAGCTCATGACTCAGCAACCTCAGATGTGTGGCGCGCTCATCCTGAGTGATAAACAGCTTATTAAAACTCTTGTTTTCAGTGATTATGTGGCCGACTCACTCTTACACTTTCCTGAACTCTGTGCGCCGCTAATGCAAAGGGGGTTTTTATCGGCCCCATTAAAAACCCAAGCCGTATACGCCAATTTACAAGGCACGTTGAATAACTGCCGAGACGAAAAGCAACTGTTTACCTGTATTCGACAGTTCAGGCGCCTGCATCAAATGCGTTTGATTTGGCGAGATGTGAATAACCTTGGGGACTTGCAAACCACCCTCACTGAAATTACCGCCATAGCCGATATGAGCGTGCAACTGTGCCTAGCTTGGCAACATACACGCCTAGCCAAGCGCTATGGCGAACCGATGGGTAAGGTCTCTAAAGAGCCACAATCGCTCATGGTGCTGGCCATGGGCAAACAAGGGGCCGGTGAATTAAACCTATCCAGCGACATAGACCTTATTTATGTGTACCACGAAGCAGGAGACACCCAAGCTGGCGACGGCCAAAAAAGCATTTCTAACCAAGAGTTTTTCATAAAGCTTGGCCAAGCCCTCATTCAAACCCTAGATAAAGTCACCATGGATGGCTTTGTGTATCGGGTAGACATGCGCCTTAGGCCTTATGGGCAAAGCGGCCCGTTGGTGATGAATTTAGGCTCCTTTGAAAACTACTACCACGAGCAAGGTCGCGACTGGGAACGTTATGCCATGATTAAGGCCAGAGCCGTGACCGGTATAGATGAGCACATTGAAGATGTGATGAATATTATTCGGCCCTTTAGTTACCGAAAATACGTAGACTTTGGGGCGTTTGAATCCCTTCGGGAAATGAAGTCCCGCATTCAACAAGAAACCGTGCGCCGCAACCTGCACACCAATGTAAAACTGGGCAGTGGCGGCATTCGCGAAATAGAATTTATCGCCCAAGCCTTTCAGTTAATACGAGGCGGCTTAGATGTAAATCTACAGCAGCCCAATATATTTAAAGTATTAAACTACCTTCAAGAGATGGAGTTTTTACCCGGCAACGCCGTTAAAGAACTGCTTAGCGCTTACTGCTTTTTACGAGATGCCGAACACGCCATTCAAGGCATTAACGATGCACAAAGCCAAACTCTGCCCAGCGATACCGATAACCAAGCTCGCATTGCGTGGAGCATGGGTTATGAAAGCTGGGAAGACTTCTTTGCTGCATTAAATGACCATCGCAACAGAGTCAGCGAGCACTTTGCCCACATTGTGGCCCAAGAAGAAACTCAAGACAGCGACGACGACACTGGGCTTTGGCAAAGCATTTGGCTGGGAGTGTGCGACAACTGCGAACACCCTGCCAATCTTGAGCACATTAAAACCCTCATAAGCGGTCTTCGCGAACACAATGCCACCTTGCGCATGCAAGCCATTGGTAAGCAGCGCCTTGATAAAACCATGCCGCATTTATTAAAGGCCATTTGGGAAACCCAACACCCAGAGCAAACCCTTAAACGCCTGATTCCGCTTATTGAATCTATTTTGCGTCGTACCGCTTATTTAGTGCTGCTCAATGAAAATCCTCAGGCGTTAAAACATCTCGTGCGTCTGTGTGAAGCCAGCCCTTGGGTGGCCGATAGCATTACCGAATCGCCCATTTTATTAGATGAGCTATTGCACCCGGCTTCGCTTTACAAGCCCAGCGACAAACACGCCATGCAAGATGATTTAAACTTACGCTTACTGCGCATTGAGGAAGACGATTTAGAAGAACAAATGGATGCTTTGCGCTATTTTGCCCGTGCCCACAAATTGCAAATTGCTGCCTGTGAAATTACCGGTGTACTGCCTCTTATGAAGGTAAGCGATCACCTTACTTGGCTTGCCCAAACTCTGTTAGAAAAAGCCATGTGGCTGGCTTGGCTGCAAATGGTGGATAAATACGGCTACCCAAGTGACCCTCAAGGGGAAGCAGTGTTAGAACCGGAGTTTTTGATTCTAGGATATGGAAAATTAGGGGGCATAGAACTGGGCTATGACTCAGACCTAGACATGGTGTTTTTACACCAAGCAACCCCCAATAAGGAAACTCTGGGGGAGCGATCTTTAGATAATGGCGTGTTTTATACGCGCATGGGCCAGCGACTTATTCACATTTTAAATACCGTCACCCGCGCAGGCCAGCTCTACGAAGTGGACATGCGCCTGCGCCCCAGCGGAGCCAGTGGCATGATTGTGACCTCATTAAATGCCTTTAATCGCTACCAGCAAGAACAAGCGTGGACATGGGAACATCAAGCCTTGGTGCGCGCCCGCTATATCTGTGGTCAAACCACTTTACATGGTAAATATGCCCAGATACGCCGCGAAAACTTAGCAAAAGACCGTGATCTTGGGCAGCTAAGAAAAGAAGTGCGGGAAATGCGACAGAAAATGCGCGATAATCTCGGCGCTCAAAGCGCGGGTAAGACTCAGTTTCAGCTTAAGCAAGATGCCGGTGGCATTGTCGACATAGAATTTATAGTACAGTACCTAGTACTGGCCCACTCGGCACAACACCCCTCTTTGCTTCAATGGACAGATAATGTGCGCCTGTTAAGTACCCTAGGGGCACTTGGAAAACTACAGGCAACACAAAGCGAAACCCTCACCCAGGCCTACATAGCCTATCGTTCATTGGCACACCGTCGGGCGCTGCAGAACCAAAAGTTACTGCTAAGCCCCAGTGAACTCGAGCAAGCTGAGTTAACCCCTCACATCACGACGGTTAAAACGCTTTGGCAAGAAATTATGGAAGCTTAAAAGCCTAAAGCTGTGAGCCTCACCAATCTAAGGTGTGGCTAACACTTTGGCAGAACATGATGAATTCAGCGCAGTAAGTTGCTTACTCTCTGTGACAACGTATTAATGCTCACTAATGGTGAGCCAGGAGCCCTGTAATTGGGGTTTCCGTGCATAAAGTTAGGAATAGAAAATGGCTGCATTTGGAACAGTTTTCATGCCGAAAATGGCACTGGCAACTTATGAAAATAATTCATGGACACCTTCAAGCATTGTTCCATCTGACAAGCTAGAGTTTCACCCGGGTGCTCATGTCTTACATTATTCAAGCACCTGCTTTGAAGGCTTAAAAGCGTTTAAGCACGAAGACGGCAGCGTGAACATTTTCCGTATGGATGCCAATATTCAGCGCATGGCACAAAGCAGTGAATTATTAAGCCTACCTGAAATCAATAAAGATCAGCTTGGCCAAATGATTAAAGATGCGGTTGGCCTATACGCCGACGACGTGCCTAACCCACCGGGATCTATGTATATTCGCCCTACTCACATAGGCACTGAGCCTGCCATTGGCAAAGCCGCTGCCCCTTCTGAGTCATCAGCTTTATATGTACTTTTATCCCCTGTTGGTGATTATTTTTCTGGCGGTGCCACGGCATTAAGACTGCTACTAGAAGAAGACGGCATGCGTTGCGCCCCTCACATGGGCATGATTAAAAGCGGCGGCAACTATGCCAGTGCATTAGGCCCTATTATTCAAGCACGCAAAGAATGTAAAGCTGATCAAATTCTTTTTTGCCCCAATGGCGATGTACAAGAAACCGGCGCGGCTAATTTCATTCTGATTGACGGCAATGAAATTATTACTAAAGCGCTGGACAGCACCTTCTTACACGGCATTACTCGAGATTCAATTTTAACCATTGCCAAAGACGCTGGCATGACAGTAACCGAGCGTGACTTTACCGTAACTGAATTACTAGAACGCGCTAAAAAGCCCGGCACTGAAGCGGCTCTGTCTGGCACCGCTGCGGTATTAACACCGGTAGGCACACTGATTCATAATGGCCAAGAATTTCCTGTGGGCTCTGGTGAGCCAGGTGTGACCACATTGAAATTACGCCAAGCCTTAAATGACATTCAATGGGGCAAAGCTGAAGATAAATACGGTTGGTTAGAAAAGGTTTAAGTTTAACACCCAGCCTTCATATAGGTGATTCTACTCAATCTTTGGCGTTAATTAAAAAAAGGGAAATACCGCAACGTATTTCCCTTTTTTATGGCCTAGGATGGCCTATATCTTTAAAGTGCAGGAGCAACTTTAAAGGCATGGCCTAGGATGGCCTATATCTTTAAAGTGCAGGAGCAGCTTTAAAGGCATGGCCTATCATAGCCAGTACCCTAAATACGCAAGAGTCCTATTTAGGACATAACCACTCCCCTTACTACTACACTCCATAACAATAAAGACCCCATGAGTTTTAATATAATGAATTTAAAAACCACTGCCTTCATTGCCTTAATTAGTCTTTTCGCTTCTTTTAACGCTTACGCCGACGAAATTTACCAAGAAAGTGCCGCTAACTTATGTAAAGGCTTATCACAAAAAGGCAACACCAAAAAATGCATGGCGCAAATTAAAAAAGCTACGTATAACGATTCTGCCATCGCATTTTGTGCCACTCAAAAAACCTGGGGGAAAATTAAAAAATGCTTACCTTTAATTCAAAATGTTAATTTTGAAGAAGCCCCATTAGCCATATGCAGTACAGCTAAATACGTTAACAACGATCTAAAAAAGTGTTTAACCGAAATTGCAAATAAAAGCTATGTAAGCGCCATAGAGGTAGACATGTGTGCTCAAGAAAAGTATTACACCAAGCAGGTTAAATGCTTAAAGACAGCCACATCAAAACCTTTTGAAGTAGTAAGTGAAGTTAAACAAGCTGACGCTAGCATGGCGTTATTAGCACTACAGAAAAAGATCGCCGAGGCTTATGACTTGATGCGTGAAAATAAGACCACGGATGCGACTTTATTATTGCATGATTTGGTTAAGGGGTTTGAGGAAGGTAAAGGTTAATACAGCTAACATGGTTGTATTATCAATATAGAATATTCTTTGTGGGTGTACATTCCCACAAAGAAATTCAGGTAGTATAAAATTTAAAAATAATAACGTACGGTTAATTCGCTATCGGTAGATGTATATTCACGGGTTCTCGCTTCCCCATTGCGGTTGCTATAACTGAATGATACGTCCCCAGCCACAGTGAGGTTTTCAATCAATGAATATTCCAAGCCAATTGTAGGTTCAATTTTATAGCCTTCAAAATGCTCATGATCTGAACCAGATTTGTAATGGTAAGCTGTATAGCCAGCTCTTACACCATAATAAATTTTGGATTTGTCTGATTGCCTTTTTAATTTGAACAACCCAACTAAGATTTCGTATTCCTCAGATGATCCAGAGAACTCTCCAGTATCATTACTTTTATAATAGTACAATGAGGGTTCCAACCGTAAAGCGGTATCTATTTCGATTGGCATATAGATAGTGCGATCCCCTTGGGCTGACACGCCAACGCCTACCTCTTGAGCAAAATTATTTATTGAAACAAGCATAATAATAAAAATAGAAATCAGGTATTTCATTTTATTCCTTTAAAATTTATTGAAGAGGGTAGCGTTAAACAGGAAAGCATCATGACCAATCACCCCAGACTCCCTCTGAATAGCATTGCAAATTATATATACAAATTGCAACGCCGGATTCTAGACAGACTACGCCTTAGTATCAACTAATATATGAAATTTAAAACACAGATAAGAACTTAAAACTGATAAACAAATTGCCGCAGTTCGCTTTCATCACAACGTCCTTGATACTCGCTCCAATGCAATATGTTGCCGGTTACCACCATACTGCCAGAGACCACGAGCGTCACACCCGCCCATGCCACTATAACTGCCAATAAAGCTTCACCACCTTTACTTCCAAAATCAACATTACCTGAAGAAGACTTTTTATTATTCTGTTTTTCTTTGCTTTTTTTGGAATCATCAAATAAATCGACTTTTTCTGATCCTAAGTAAGTATTCAAATCTAATTGACGAGTCACCAGTTCACACTGTCTACTTACATAAGGCTGATCTTCTTGTACTCCCGGTAAAAAAGTACAAGCAAGAAGGAAATTTAAAAGAGTCAAAACAATCAATAGTGATAGAGGTTTTTTCATTTACACTTACAGTTAATTAAAATAATTAAAAAAATGCTTATTCAGGCTAGTAAAATAAAAAGGGCATATATTAATGCCCATTTTATTAAATGATTAAGTTTTGATAGCAGGTTACGAAAGTCGCTAATTACAGTTCCAACTCTAAAACTGGAAAAGCACAATAATCTGAACCATACCCGATAGTAAGCATTTGATTAAAGCCCACATGAATACTCTCGTCCATTGGTCTAACATTTAAAGTAAAAGTACCATGGGTCGATTCAGGGTCAACACTTTCTGGTTTGCTGACTCTTAATTCAACCAAATGTGCTTTTTCATTTAAATATTTATGTTTACGCTCACTGCCTGTTAAACCTATATTGGCTGCTTGCACCTCCCATACGGGCAATACCAATGGAGGCTGAAGGCTTTGCACTTCACCAAAACCATTCTCGCTTATGACTGCGGCACTTGAACCTACGTAACTTATTACTGCCCCAACTGGTAGATGGTTACGTCTTTCCTGTGAATCTGAAACACGCCATGCAACCTGATGACTGTTTGTTTGCCCATCAATACAGTTAACGGTTTGTGAATAGTCATACTCGCCATTTTCAGCCTTCAGGAAAGGCCCTTCAATATAAACGTCATTACCAGCTGACATTTGCAATCTTAAGCTGGCTGTTACATCTATTAATTCAGCGCAATGGTCATCAGCTATTGCAGCATCCGAACAATTAATGCCCTGATATTTTGCATCTGGAATGCTATCTAGCTCGCCATTATTATTAGTATCAACCATTTCCTCGTAGAAATTATTTGGGGCTTCAGTGTAGTCCCCATCAGCATTCACATATACTTGGTAACCTTCTGGATTCCAGTCAAATTCATTAATACCGTCGTTATCAATATCTAAGTCCGCTTGATAACGCCCTTCAGACTCATAAACTCCGTTACCATTCGCGTCAAACCAAGCTTCACCATACGCTTGGAAGCTTTCGCCTATATCAAATAAACCGTTTGAGTTTCTGTCCTGAAAATTACCCTGACCACGAGCCTGAGCCATAATGGTTGCATACCCATCTACAGTATTGGGATTGACACTGCGCCAAGTAACCGAGCAAGACCCTTGAAGGGTTTCACAATGGGAATCCACAAGCCCTGCTGTTTCAGAAAAATGTATCTGGGTACCGTCCATCACTGGATTTTGATTGTTATCGGATACTTGAGCGGTAATAACCACTTCCGTTCCAGTGTAATCCCAAGCATGAGGATTATAAGTGTCAGCCGACAATATGATGCCATTTGGCCTGGCCAAAGGAGTTGCCACTACTATATACGGCGTAATTACACTTTCAGTTCTAACAGTATTCCCGTCCCAATCGAGAACCTCAACACTGCCTTTAATACGTACCGACCCAGCGACATTGCCTGCATTTAAAATAACGGATGCAACTCCCTCTTGATTAGTAACAGCACTATGAATAGTCAAAGCTGCATTTCCTAATTCATGCTCTATTTCAAAACTCACAACTCGGTCAGGCATTGGTTTATCCAATATATCTAGCACCCTAAAATCAACTCTGCTAAGAGAAGGGACTTGCTGTGTGCCGAAACCATTAATAGCGATAGTAGAGGGAATGGTATTAACCACTTCAATAGTGCCAACAGTTTCCGCATCCACATCTATCTCAGTTGTCGCCGTAGCGATTTCAAAGAGATTCCCCTCTTCATCTTCACTAACCAAACTAACAACTATAGTATCGGTTTGTCCGTAGGCTCCACCACAGCCTTTATCCAAATAAGTAGCTGTTGCAATGCCAGAAATTTTAAAGCGCTCAGGAGTAAATTCAGCTAGCCCCAGCTGTGCACAAACAGAGGTAAAAAACACATCACGGACACCTAAGAATCTCTCGTTATTATTTGTTTCATTCACCACAGATACATGAATAAATGTAGAACCACCAGGAGCAAGGCTTTCATTTTCAAATAAACCTGTTCTGGCCTTGCCAGCTTGATACTCCTCTCCGACACCAAAGCCAAGCCCAAGCTGACTATTCTCTAATGCAATTAACCGTCGAATTTCTGCTTCTTCATTATCTCCAACACCATCACCATCGCTATCTAAAGTTTCACTAGGTCTTGTTGGGAATGCGTCACTGTTATCACCTACACCATCTCCATCAGAATCTACTGACTCATTTGGGTCTGTTGGAAAAATATCTAGCGCATCAGGCACAGCGTCATTATCAAAGTCATTCGGATATAGATCAGCATTGTCTCCAATACCATCGCCATCTAAATCGTGCTTTTCACTTGAATCTCTAGGGAATGCATCTTCGTTGTCGCCCACGCCATCACTATCTGTATCTAAACTTTCTTCAGGGTTATTTGGAAAAATGTCAGCATTATCCCCCACCCCATCACCGTCAGTATCAACACTCTCACGAGCATCTTGAGGAAAGGCGTCAAATTCGTTAGCAACGCCATCACCATCCATATCAGGATGGGTGCCCGACCCTTCGGACCCACCACAGGCAGATAACATAGAAAAAACAAGAATAAACAACAAAATACGTGGCATTAATAAATCCATTTAAATAGCAAATGAGGATAGGTGCGGATTCTAATCTAGCCCTCTCTTTTTGGCCAGTCATCTGCAGCTTCACTAAGAAATAATTCAGTGAATAAGCAGCCAGTAGGAATAAAACTTGGCATACTAATCCCTATCTATAAGGCAAGAAAAATAAGGATCGTCATGTTAATGGACATACTAGGTATCATGATTGGCTTTGCCAGTATCATGTTACTGTTTAGCTTGTTGGTGAGTGCATTGGTACACGGTGCGCAAGCGGCGCTGAACCTTCGCCTTCGCAATATGAAAGGTATTATAGGGGCTTTTTTTAAACACTGTGATCAGGTGGATGAAAACATCCATCAGCTTCTAAATGACAAGTTAGCACAACGTACTCCCGATCAGGTTTATTCGACTGTTTTACCGGTGAATTTATTAGGAAACCGCTTAGAGCTGACCCGGGTCAGTAAACAAGAATTAATAGACATGGTGTATTCTATTGCGGATATGACTAGTGATGCAAAAGAATGTGTCAAAGAAAAAATTGAAAAGGATTTCAATACACTTGAAGAGGTGATGATGCAACGCTTTAAACAATGGATGCATCAAATATCAATTGGCTTAGCTTTTGTAATCTGTTTTGCTTTTCAATTAAACTGTTTTGATCTTTTAACTAAATTAAACCAAGACAGCACTTATCGTCAACAGGCAACACAACTAGTTCAAGCCTTACCAATAGATAGTCAGGACATGAGTAAATCTGTTAACCAAGAACAATTACAAGGGGGCTTGAGTGCGCTCAATTTTTCTATTGAACCTAAAAGATGGAAAGACTATTACGCCACAGCTAGTATAAGCAGCCTGACACATTGGCTGGGCATAATTTTTAGCGCCATATTAATTTCTCTTGGTGCTCCTTTTTGGTTTAATCGATTAAAAGATATCGCAAGTCTTCGAGATCAGTTATCTAAACAACCCAATTAGTCAAAAGTTCTTGGTTACGTAATAAAACAAACAAGAACCGATAAATAAACAAGGAATAACAATGGAAAAGCCAACCCCTAGTGACCCGACTATTTTTAGTAAAATAATTAGTAAAGAAATACCAGCAGACATCGTTTACGAAGATGACTTGTGCTTAGCTTTTAAAGACATTATGCCGGCTGCGCCGATACACATTTTAGTAATACCTAAAAAACCCATTGCTCGGTTAATAGATGCAACTGAATCTGATAAGGCCTTGCTAGGGCATTTGAATCTAGTGGCGGCACAAGTAGCTAATGATGCAGGCATTGGAGATAAATTTCGCTTAGTAATGAACAATGGGGCGAAGGCGGGGCAAAGTGTGTTTCATATTCATTACCATGTTATTGGTGGTCGTAGCTTGCAGTGGCCTCCTGGTTAGAATTAAAAACCATTCAAAACGGAAGCGCTAAAACTAGCACTTCCGTCTCGAGTATTACCATATATTTAAAATCACCATTTTATTCAGGATACCACTAATATCGCCTGACATAATTTAGTCTAGTAAGATCATAATCGATAAATTCCCATCTAAATCACTTATAAATAAAGCAATTTAACACCTAGACTCTTCTAAAATTCATACGCTATGCTCGCAACAAAGTAGTGCATTGATACTTCTAATTTATCTTAAGGGCACCATTATATCTCACTAATTATCACCAACAGTAGAAATTAGTATTGCAAGCTATAAAAAACGATTTGTAAAATATTTTAATTATTTTCACCAAAACAAAAGTCCCAAATCATTCGGAATTATTTAGCTTTAAATAATATAAAAAAGTTTAATTATCAATATAAAAACATAAAAACATTGGTCTTAGACCGCCATTTTTAATGACTGCACCAATGACTTTTATCAACTGATTAATTCATATAAAAAAAATATTATAAGAATTTTATTTTTTAAGTTTTTACAAATTAAATTTAGTGTCTTTACACTATTTTTAATTTAATACTTTACCATTAATTACTGGGCGCTTAGGTTTACCAGTCTAATTCGGTGATTATACTCAAGCCTCCTAAATTAATAGCTGTGTTAGGAACTTCCGTCTTAATAAAGTGCAGACTGATATAATGAATAAGATAAAAATAAAAGAACTCATGTCATCCTATCTTTTAGATGGGTATAAACAGGATGTTATTGACATTGAAAGTGTCGACTTTTGTACTGAGAATGATAAAAGTAAATTTACTTTTAAACTAAATATTAAAGAATCATTTTTATCATCCCAGTATGGGGTGTTTTTTTCAGGTATTACGGCCGAAGTATGGATTTATCAAGCTTGCGTAGTGCTTGCGCATCTCGACAATGATTTGTTTGAAAATTCGCGAGAAATAATCCTGCAAGAAAAACACTTCACATATAAAAATCCAGTCTCACCAGACAACATTACCGTGACGGCCAAGGTCCTTGAAAAAAGAACGACCAGTAAAGGCCGTTTACAATACAAATTTGAAGTAAATGTCGGCGATGCCATCACGGGTTATGGTCTTGCCATTTTTTAAATAATAAAAAGGAAAACTAAACATGCAACAAAAATACAATGATATTTGTCAGTACTGCTTAGACAGGCTATTAGCATCTCAGGCAATTGATAAATTCAGTGATTTATCAGATGATCAACTTTCAACATTCTTCGCTAATTTTTATTACATTGTTGAGCAGTTCCCCAAACAACTTGGGCTGCTAATATTCAATGCGCCGAATAACCAAGCGCTTTTTACACTAGCGGACAACCTAGTTGATGAGTTAGGTGGCGCAGAAAAAATTGAAGAGCTTGACTACACAGGCTTGCACGTAAATTTATTAGGTGGCCTTATGAAAGGGCTAGGCTTCACAAAAGGTGACCTAGAATCCATATCACCTTTACCGGAAACTCAGCAGTACATCGACTTTCTCAATGAAGGGTATTTAAATAAACCCTTCATTGAATCAATCGCTTATATTGCAGCAGGTATGGAAGCTATTTTTCCTGAAATTGCCAAGAGAATTTATAACGCATTAAGTTCTCGTTTTTCTGATGAGCAATTAGTTCATTTTACAGAGCATATGGTTGCAGACGTTAAGCATGACCAACAGCTACGTAAAATGATTTTCCCTCTTTTGGAAAAAGAAGGAGCCTTCGAATTATTCGAAAAAGGGGCTAAAGATATTGCAGAGCATCAATATACAATGTTAGAAGCATTTGTACGGTGATGGAAATATGAACTTTTCTGACATTTATTTTAAAGAGCATGAACGCTATATTTCTGAAACAGCGCTAATGAATGGTAAGAAATATTATTCATTTATTAGTGCTGATTATTATTCTCTCAACACCCACACATTTATCAAACAAGCAGCCATGGATGCCATACAAACATATGGCACCTCCCTAAGCGTTGGTCAGTTTTCTGATAGAAGCCCGCTCATCAAGCAATTGGAAGCACGGCTTTGCACCGTTGCCAGCATGGAGGCAAGCTGTATATTTACTTCGGGCTATACGGCAAATTTAGGTGCCATTAGCGCGACCTCGAAAATCGATAATGTCTTTTACCTATATGACAAGCTATGCCACGCCAGTATCGTTAGTGCAATAAAAAGTACAAAGTGTGGCAGTGAAGCATTCGCCCATAATGACATGACTGAATTGACGGCTAAGCTGAATACTCATCAGGGTAAAACTATTATAGTCATCACTGAAGGGCTATACAGTGCTGACGGTGACTTTGTAGACTTGCCCAGTATAGTAGCCCTTAAAGAGCGTTATGATTTTATGCTTTATGTGGATGAAGCCCATTCGTTTGTGATATCCAGCAACCAAAAAAATGTGGCTCAAATTTTTAATGAAGTGGCTGCAGGTAGTATCGATATCATCTCTGGTTCACTCAGTAAAGCTTTATGCTCCACTGGTGGCTTTGTCATTGCGAGCTCTAAAATGATTGATCGCATTAGAATGAGTCGCGAGTACATTTTTTCAACCGGTATCACACCCAGTAATATAGCGGCTTCTGTAGCCTGCTTAGAACTATTATCGGCCAGTGATCGTCATCAAAAGCTAGCCGAAAATATTGCCTACTTCCGGCAGAAAGCCAAAGAAAATAATATTAACTTAGGCATGAGTAATACTCTCAGCCCAATTTTTACTATTTTTCCAAATGAACCCTGCGCAGAGCTTTATCAATCTTTGTTAGATGTGGGGATTTTGGTTCAGCCTCTGCTGTATCCTGCTGTACCTAAAGAACATGAACGTCTACGAGTATTAATTAATGCGGCTCACGAAACACATCAATTAGATGCTTTAATCGATAGTGTTGTCTCAAAGCGCCATGCACATAACAACGCAGATGCTTTGGAACTAAATAAATGAATTTGGAATACTAAATATCATTTCATTTAGGAATGTAGATTTAGGTGACTTTTAACGTAATTTCTCGTTATGTGAGTTTTTTATTAGATACTACAAATTAAAACGGGCACCTGCCCGTTTTTTTGATGTCACTAGTCATTTATTTTCTAATTTTGGCGAACATAAGGTTCACTATCCAGTTGAGTGGGAAAGCCATCACCCCCTAAATATTCACTGTCACCAAAAGTTAATTCATTACTATCTGCTTTTATAATTTCACTAAATACCATATTGCCTGTATTTGTCACCCAGTCACAATCAAATACATCTTTAAATTCAGATTCTAACCAATTCGTTACCCCACAATTTAAAGTATTCAAGGTGTTCACCTGCGTTATAAAGTCACTATCGTTAATAGCAAAATGAAGTGAAATGTTTGTATTAACCATTTCTGTAACCATTTCTCCAGAGGCAAGTATTCTCTGTTTTCCTAACTCAAACAAATAGGTACCGACTTGTGTAGCCAGAATTTCATCACAACTTGTATCTGCATATGAGATTCCCTTTGCAAGCACTGCTTGGCCAATGATTTCCAATTCATCACGATAACTCTGCTGACCTGACACTGCGCACTCTTGTAACCATTCTCCTTCTAAATTAGTCACACTTTGCTTTAATAGAATTTTATTTTCCAATTGGGTTGGATATCCACCTTCACCTATAAAATCAAAATCACCATAAACCATCTGATTATTTTCAATGTTTACAATATCTTTTTTGAAGGATTCAAAGTCAAAATCATTGCAATTTTTTAATTCTTGCAGCTCCCCCACTGCCCAAGTGGAATGACCACAGACAGTGTTTTCATTTAAGGAAGCAATAATATTTGAATCATAATATGCCAATTGAAAAGATATAATATCTTGAGACAAGTTGGTGGCTATTTGACCTGAATCTAGATCCACTAAATCACCAAGCAGGTAGCTCCCAGACATTTCAACACGAGCAGTTAAATTCTGACAGGTATTATCGGAGTAATAGTTTTCATAAAACTGAAAAGACTCATTATTATAGACAACCACTCCTTTTTGAGAGCCACCACCATCGCTTTCCTCCATACACTCCTGCACCCATGAGCCTTTTAAAGTAGAAATGGGTTCATATATTGGACCAGGGAAAGGGACATCTGTCACCGGAATGGGGCCAGCAGCAGAACCGCCACTAATCGGCTCTTCTGGTGGCGGTCCAGCAATTACGCCTCCATTCGTAGGAGAATCACCAGAGCCTTCAGCAGGTGCTGCTACAGGCGGTTCGGACTCAGAGTCACTACCACAGCCAGATAATAAAGGTACAATAAGCAAGGCAAGCAGAGATAGTTCCGTTATTTTCATTTCAATATCCTTATTATTTGATCGTATTATAGCATTACTTTTTTTCAAACCCCTATGCGTATCACTACAAATAGAAAACCAGCTCACTCACATACTCCATTGTGTGCATAGCTAATATAAAGGCATAATCTCAGCCCCTACAAAAGATGTACCAAGGAAGGCCGCACATGAATCGAATTTTTCTTTTATTTTTAATAATTGTAAACATAACCGCCTGCGGCAGTGACAGCGACTCACAAAGCAATATCGACTTAGAAGGTAGCTGGAAAAGAGACAACATGCCTTTCCACCACTTAGCGGCTGATCATACTTGGACGTTTTCAAGTGATGGCGCTTTCACCATAAGTAATGTTATTTACCATGAAGGGGAAGAAGGGATAGTGGCTCCCGCCTTGGAAGGGATATTTAGTTTAGGCAGCTCAATTAACACGCCTAGTGGGCAAACAGCCATAGAATTAAATTTAATTTATAATACTCCAAAAGACAGTACCTATGATATTGAAGACGATATCTATACCGTACCCAGCAGTGATGCTCCTCCCGTATATGAAATAGCTTACATTCAAGACAACCACTTGTATTTTGGTGTTCGTGATCCTCGCACCACTGAGGAGTGCTCAGATTTATATCTAATGTCAAATGATGCTTCACAAAGTGAATATATTAGCACTTACATCGGCACTGAAAACTTACTAGACATGCCAGATAGAAGCAGCTGTTACATTCGCCCTACTAAACTGGATTTTGAAAACACCTTATATAAAGTAGAATAAATACAATTTTAAAGCACAAAAAAACGGGCACTTGGCCCGTTTGTTTTGCCTGCCCTTTCAAGCGGCCCCAATAATTTCTAAAGTTCCAATCTATTGGCGAATAAAGCTCTGTGCCTCTAACTGTGTAGAAAATCCCCCCTCATCGATGAAGTTTTGATCACCAAAGGTTAATTCATTTTCGCTTACCTTAAAGGTGTTGCGGCTGATGGTTGGAAAAGCATATTGAATATCATGACACTCCAATACATCCTTTACCTCACCTACTTGCCATTGAAGGCTAGCGCAACCTAAAGCACTTTGAGAATGATTAAAGTATTCGCTAATCTCATTCGTATGCAGAGTAAGCTCTGATGAAAATAATTGCTGATGCAGATCAGTAACGCTTTCACCCGATGCCAAAATGCGCGTTTGCCCAAAGTCTATTTCATAGGCATTGGTTTGACTGAGCAAGATATTGTCACAACTGGCGTCGCTGAACAGGGTCCACTGTTCTAACATTGAATTCCCCACCACTTCCAAGTAGCGACTTTGCCCTGATTGCCCCACCACTTTACATTCTTGCAACCAGCTGCCTTCTAGCTGGGTAGGGGCTTTATAAAATAGAACATCGTTTTCCAATTGGCTAGGGTAGCCATCTAACCCGCGACTATTAGAGTCGCCATACACCAACTGCTGATCAATCACTTGTACGATATTTTTTTCCATGGCGTGAATATCAAATGCGTCGCAATCGCTCACGTCTTGCAGCTCACCATGAGACCAGTTGTCAATTTCACACAATGCCATTTCATTGGAAGCCAGAATGACATCCTTACCATAATAGGCAGCCTTAATGGTGTGGATACTTTGTGATAATAAATTAACCCGCTCTCCAGACTCTAATTGAGCGCCTTGACCGACTGAGTAGCGACCCGACATTTGAATGCGAGCCAGGGTATTTTGGCATTGGCTATCGGAATAATTGTGGGCGTATAAACTGACTTTACCGTCTTGATAAATAACTCGGCTATTATACGAGGCGCCATTTTCCCCTTGAGTGCAGTCTTGCTGCCAAGCGCCATCAATCACTGGGATAGAAAAATTGGCCAATGAGTTACGCGACAACAAGTCTACTAATAGTGAGCCTTCTAAACTGGCCACTCTAGAGCGCACCTCAATTGTGGGGCTAACATCAAAAGGACGCGTCGTGGCAACGACTGCGTCGCCGTCCTCAAGTGTCACCTCTGGTTCTGACGCTTCATTTGGTTCATCCTTAGAGCCACAACCGCTTAATAACACCAACAGCAGCACGGCAATCCAGGGTAAATCGGTGGTTTTCATGTATTGCTCCCTATCACTGGGCGCCATTCTAGCAGTTTATTTTAGCGACCCATATTAATTGGGTATTAAATGTTCAGTTTATGTTGGCTGCATCACTGTGAAATGCCCGTCTTTTCTTACCCATAGACTTAACGCAAGCGGGCACGTTAAAATTTACCCCATAATGATACGAATAATGACCAAATTGAGATAGAAAGATGGGCAGAGCCTACCAAAACCGCAAAGAGTCTATGGCCAAAACGTCTGACGCCAAAGCCAAGGTGTACAGTAAATACGGTCGTGAGATCTACGTTGTCGCCAAAAAAGGCGGCATAGACCCAGATGGCAACCTAACTTTGCGCAGCCTGATTGATAAGGCCAAAAAAGACCAAGTGCCTACTCACGTGATTGATAAGGCTCTAGACAAAGCCAAAGGCGGCGGTGGCGAAGACTTTGATACAGCCCGCTACGAAGGTTACGGCCCAGGCAGCACCATGGTGATTGTGGACTGTTTAACCGACAACCCAAACCGTACCTTTGGCGATGTGCGTCAGTGCTTCACTAAGACCAAGTGTAAAATCGGCACCTCTGGTGCGGTTAGCCACATGTTTGATCATTGCGCCATCTTAGTATTTAAAGGCGACGATGAAGACGCGGTATTAGAAGCCCTCATGGAAGCCGATGTAGACGTGACCGACGTGGAAAGTGAAGAAGGCAACATCTCGGTATTTGCCCCTCATACTGAATACTTCAAAGCCAAAACAGCGCTCACCGAAGCATTTGGCGAAATAGAGTTTGAAGTGGATGAAATTCAATTTATTCCGCAAAACACCACCGAAGTGACCAACGAAGATGATATTGCCATGTTCGAAAAATTCATTGATATGCTTAATGACTTAGACGACGTACAAAATATCTACCATAACGGCGAACTATAAAGCCCTTAAAAACCCTAAACACCTGCCTAACTTCGCTTTTAGGCAGGTGTTTTAATGCCACTATTACGCCCTTCCCTTCTTACTTCGCCATTTAATGTGAATACCCACTTTATTCAATTAACAAGGCCCACCAGTGCTGTTACATTAGCGCCTTAGCCACTTATTTATAGCTACATAGATGGACACAATGGAAATCCAGTACCGACTAAACCAAACGATTAGCGCCTTGCAGTTTGTTAATTTATTAAATCGTTGTGCTTTAGGAGAGCGTCGCCCTGTTGACGACGAAACATGTATTCAAGGTATGCTGGATAACAGCAACCTGGTGGTGACGGCTTGGATTGGTGAGGAACTCATTGGCATCGCACGCTGCGTAACCGACTTTCATTATTGCTGCTACTTATCAGACTTGGCTGTGGATAACGATTTGCAAGACAGTGGGGTTGGCAAAACCCTAGTGCAGTTATGCCAAGACCAATTAGAAACCAGTTGTAAACTTATCTTACTGGCCTCCCCCGACGCCAACAGCTATTACCAGCACATTGGCTTTAGTAACCACCCTAGATGCTGGGTATTAGCCGGAGATGAAGGGGTGAATGGCATCGTGCGTGACGAAGAGGAGAGCGAATAATAATTGCTGTGCGCCATTCTATTTAGCGCACAGGCTGTTAAACATCCTCGACTGTTATGCGCTCAAGGCAGTTTGGTCTTGGCGCTTCACTAGAATTTGCGAATGGCACCAAGTTTTTAATTGAGTTTTAGGGTTAGGCAATAACCAATGGCCTTGTTCGCTTTTGTCATCTACTACGGCTTTGGCTTGCCCTAAAAAGCGTGCCTGTTTAGCCCCATGCAATAATGCCTTATCAGCACTAAAGCTCACTCTTAGCCAAGATAAAAACACCTCAATATTTTCAAATTTTACACCCCGATAGACTTCTTGCGCGTAAATATAAATAGCTTGTTGCAAGCTATACTGACTATCACCTTGTAAAATAAAGCGGGCTTTTTCAATTGCACCATGCTGATAAGTTTTCACCACCGCTTGAGCAAAATCTTTTAACGCCAGCCAAGCAATTACTTTTTCGCTTTTAATATAATGATAAAGCTGCCTTTCATGCACATATTGCGGTAAACATTCCATAAAAGGGGCGGGGCAAAAAATAAAATAATTTAAGCCACTGTTTATCACGTGTTGCTCGCATTCGTATATTGCCGCCACCTCATAAAATAGCGATGAATTTTCATCACTCACCAAAGAGTGTGACAACAAGCCAATGGTTTTCACATTGCAAAATTGGCAAGCGGCCACAATGTTTTTTAATCGGTTTACTAATTGCTGCGCGCTGCTTTCATCAACGCACTTTAAACTTATGTAAACACTGTCTACTCCTAGAAGTGCATTTTTTAATAGGCTCAAGCTACTGGTATCACAGTGCTTATATACAAAGCCCTGCCCCAGCTGTTGCTTGGCTTGAGAAATGTCTTCCACCAATAAGGTAAGCGTACATTTAGCGTGCTTAAAGGCCTTAGCCACCGCTTGCCCTTCGATCTCTTGCGCACCCAACATGGCAATTTTCATAGTGCTCATCCTATGCCCATGGCTTATTAACCGTATGTGAGGGTGAATATAAAAAAAGTTAGAGCAAAAGGCATTGCCCTAAAGAACCATTAGCCGCTCAATAAAAGCCACTGCTTTCACACTTAAGAGCGATATGAGCACTATGTATAAACAATATCGTAGATAACCCACAATTAAGGCTCACTAACTTTACAGCTGCCAACCCCATTGGCCTCAGGTAAACTGCGTTAAAACTTTTAGTAAAATGCCTTATGACTATCTCTTTAATTGATTTACGCGCCATGCTCTCTCATAAACAAAGCCTATGCATTCCACAATTTAGCTTAGCGCCTCATGAACACTGGGCGGTTATTGGCGGCAATGGCTCGGGCAAATCGGCTTTGGCGGCGCTGTTTAGTGGTGATTTAGAAATAATAGAAGGCTCCATGGAAGGCTTATGCAAAAAAGTCGTGCATGTGGTGAGCTTTGAAGAACAACAAGCCTTAATTAAGCGAGAACAAGAGCGTGATGAAAGCGATATCTTAGATGTGGTTTGGCAAGGCACACCCGTCATTGAAATACTGCAAGAAGTCAGTCGCGATCAAGAAGCCATAGACAGGTGGGTAGATTTATTTAATTTAAATGCGGTTTTACAAAAAGGTTTTCGCAAACTCAGCACAGGTGAAACCCGTAAGGTCATTTTAATTCGCGCGCTATTAAGTGAATGTGATTTATTGGTATTAGACGAGCCTTTTGATGGCCTAGACATTCAAAGTCAACAACACCTTAAAGCCCTATTAGACGATTTAAAAAGTAATGGCCAACAGATGCTATTAATTTTAAATCGCTTAGACGAGGTACCATCATGGGTAACGCATTTAGGGTTTTTACATAATTTACACCTTACCTTGCAAGGAGAAAAAGACGCCATCCTGCAACATGACAGTGTAAAAGCGCTTATGCACTTTTCAAATAAAACCTTTACCCTGCCAGCCAAAGATCCTTGTGTGGCCCATCTGGATTTACCTGAAGTTCAACCCCTTGTTAGCCTAATAGACGGGCGTGTGGCCTACACTGACCGACTCATTTTTGAAGCATTAAATTGGCGCATTGAGCAAGGCGAGCATTGGGCAGTATTAGGCCCCAATGGCTGCGGTAAAAGCACCTTACTAAACCTCATTAGTGGCGATCACCCCCAATGTTATGCCAATAACCTTAGAGTATTTGGCATCAAGCGCGGCAGCGGTGAAAGCATTTGGGACATTAAACAACACATAGGCATCATCAGCGCCAGCTTGCAATGGCAATACAAGGCCAGCACCAATGTATTAAGCACAGTGGTGAGCGGCCTATTTGACACCATAGGGCTTTACAACAAGGTCGATGAACACCAAAAAAATATCGCCCTTCAATGGTTAACCCAGGTGGGGCTTGAGAAAAAAGCCAACCTACCCTTGCACCAATTGAGCTTTGGTGAGCAACGCTTGGTGTTAATTTGCAGGGCCATGATCAAACAGCCAGCCTTGCTTATTTTAGATGAACCCTGCCAAGGACTTGATGAAGCCAACCGTCATCTAGTGTTGGGCTTTATAGCGCTGCTGGCCAAGCAAAAAGATACCAGCCTTCTGTATGTGACCCACCATGCCAGCGACTTAATTCCCTGCTTTAATAAGCGCCTAATCTGTACCGATGTGAGCGAAGAAAAAGGCAGTATTTGGCAAACCACTCATATCAACGGCTAGTGCCCCCAAGGGCAGTAATTGACAGGCATAAACAGACATAAGCCCAGTTTCAGCTAGACTTAACACCAAGCTGATAACTGGGTAGACCCTTAATTGCCATGACCCGACAATCAATTAAAGTGCTTGTAAAATTACTGTTGCTACTGATCGTTAGCCCTAGCTGGGGCTTAGAGCTAACGATAGATGAGCGCGCTGAAATCCCTCTATTTATGCCTCTGCCTACCTTACTCGGTCAAGCGGATGCTCCGCATATTAATGAGCCAAGTTATTGGCTTAAGCAAGGCTACAATAGCGCACACTATAAACAGGCTATTTTACCGGGCCCAGATACCAGCTGGCACAAGATAGAATTAGTGGGAAACTTTAAGGATACGAAGACAAAAGAAATAGAAAGATTTCTAGTGGTCAGTAGTCACACCATACAACATTTGAAATTCTATCTATTCGAAAAAGATAAACTCATTCAGACACAAGCCATAGGCCTGATTGATGAACATCCTGCCCCTGTGCATTACAACTTCCCTTATATTCGCTTTCAAATAAAAGATGGCCAACAGCTAACCTTGCTAATACAAAAAAACACACAAGGGCGAGGTTTGTTGCCCATGACTATTTACAGCCCATCAAAATTTGAACAGGTGAAACGAAAACAAAATATTTTTTGGGGGGCGGTCATTGCGGTTTTATTGGTAATGGCCCTATACAATGCTTTGGTCTACACCCTGCACCCTAACTTGTCCTACCTTTGGTATCTAGGTTTTCATACCACCGCCTTTATGCATATTACCGCACAAAATGGTTTGGGTTTTTGGATTTGGCCAGATGCCATGCAAGTGCTGTTGGCTCAGCATATTCAGCTTATTAATTTCACTTTGGCTTTCTTTGTACTTAATTTCTCAAACGTTTTTTTAGAGGCAAAACTTAATGCCCCTTGGCACTACCGCTTTATACCTTTTTTAAACATCTGCTATGTAAGCGGTATTTTTGCTAGCCTATTTTTTAGCGAATATACCATGATGCCATTTTTTACCGCAGTACTGGTATTAGGCAGTATCTTTGGCTTGTCCATGGGTTATGTGGCGCTTAAAAATAAATTTAGTCCCGCCCGATATTTCTTATTATCATGGACATTCGTATTCGTGGGCTCTGTCATTAGTATGTGTGCGGCAGCCAACCTACTGCCAGCCAATTTTTTCACCATGCACAGCTTTTTATTTGGCACCCTAATTGAGCTCATTCTGCTATCGGTGGGACTGGCTAGCCGCATTAAACACATGGAACAGCAGTTATTAACGCAGTCATTTATTCAACCAGACACACTGTCTGCCAACTTCAGCTATTTAAAACAACAACTGCCTAACCATCTTTCTCAATTACAAAAAAAACACCCTCATTTGGCCATTATCATTGCCAATATGACTGGCTTTCGCGAAATTATTAGCCTATACGGGCCTGATACTTTGAGTCAGGTTTACCGCCATCATACTGAAAATATGAATACATACCTTAATGCAAAAAGTTGGGCTGTGCCCCTACCCTTACTCACAGAAAAATCGGTTTACGCTGTTTCCTTGCCTGGGGAGCAGGTTTTGCTGCTCATCGCCACCATGGAAAATAAACTGAATGAGATTATTAAAGAATTATTAATTGAAGCAGAAAAGAAAATTCAAATCCTTGATATTAAAACCGCCATTAAATACCAGTTAGGCTATACCTTCATTAAAAAATATGAACCCTTTCAAGAGGCTTTTCGACGGGCACAAATTGCGTTATTAAGCGCCATACAAGAGAACAAAAAGCAACTTCCATTTAACGCCCAACAAGATCAAGACGTGGCCAAACGGCTAACCCTAGTGCATGAACTTCAAGAGGCTATCGATCAGGATCAACTTCAACTTTATATTCAGCCTCAGTTTTCTATAGATAACGAAAAGCTTTCTGGTGGTGAAATATTGCTGCGTTGGCACCATCCTAGCGAAGGTATTATTCCACCGGCTAGGTTTATAGTGTTGGCAGAACAGAGCGGCTTGATTTTTACCATCACCAAACGGGTTATCTTAAAAACTTGCCAGTGGTTATCCCAATTGCAAAAGCAAGCCTGGAAACCCTCTCAAGAATTTCATGTTTCCATTAATTTATCCGCACTGGACTTAGCCGAGGCCGAGTTATTGCCTTACCTGATACAGTGTATTGATCAGTATCAGATACCCGCACAATCTCTTATATTAGAAATTACCGAATCTGCTGCCATGAATGACCCGCAGCAGTTTTTAGCCACCATAGACATGCTTAAAAGTGCAGGTTTTCATATTTCTATTGATGACTTTGGTACTGGCTACAGTTCCATGCAGTACTTACAAACTATCAAGGCCCATGAAATTAAAATTGATTTGGCTTTTATTCGCGATCTGCATTGTAATTCAGTTAACCAGAGTATCGTTAAGGCCATTATCCAACTGGCTCACTCAACTCAGTCACATACGGTGGCTGAAGGGGTTGAGTGCCACGAAGAGCTTGTCTATTTGAAAACTCTCAATTGTCGCCATGCGCAGGGGTTCAATTGGAGCCCCGCCATTTCATTAACTGAATTTGAGAAAACGTTTTTGCGTTAAACGCGCTTGCATTAATGAGTAATGGATAATTAGAGGTGGCTGAGACGGCTTAAGTAATACAGGTTCTTTACTCTGTGTCGCCACCCTTTTAGAATTCCGGAATGTAAATATTGAGCTAAGCTTATGAAATATCCGTCGCACACAAGCGAGCCTATGCATGGCCCTATGTAGAGTATTTATAATACTAAGCATGCTGTTGCCTACTCTGGGGCTTGCCCTTGACTTGCCGGTGGATGATTCTCCCCATATTCCACTTACCTCGCCCCTACCTTCACTTATGACCGATGGTGCTATTACACCCAGTTCAAGTGCGCATTACTGGCTAGAACAAGATTACCGTCAAGATGTATACGAAGCTGCTATACAGCCTAGTGCTCACGCTAGCTGGCATAAAATCACCTTAATAGGCCAGTTTAATGACGAAATACCTCGGGAAAAGGTCATTGTCTTTAATACCCATTATTTAAAACACTTTCGGTTTTATTTATTTGAAAATAACCAGCTTATTACCAGTAAACAGCTAGGGCTGCTAGACAATCACGCACTCACAGAAGAGAAAAATACCAGCCACAGTCAGCATTACAACAGCCCACACTTTCATTTGGAACTGAAAAATAATCAGCGCCTCGTTTTACTGATTAACAAACAAAACGACGGCCCCAGTATTCTCCCCTTAGATATTTACAGCCTAGATGAATATGACAATGTAATCCGTCAACAAAATATGTTTTGGGGGGGGATTATCGCAGTACTACTGGCCATGGCCCTTTACAATGTATTGGTGTATGCCATGCACCCCAATCGAGCCTATATTTGGTACTTAGCTTTTCACAGTACCTGCTTTTTATATTTTGGTGCAATGAACGGCTATGGCAATTTAATTTGGCCAACCGCTATGCAGCTGTGGCTAGCACAAAATATTATGACCATGAATTTTGCGCTTATTTTTCTTACCGTAAACTTTTCCAATGCATTTTTAGAAGCTAAAAGATATGCCCCTTGGCACTATCAATACATTCGCCATTTCAGTCTTATATCGGCCATTGGGTTTGCGGCCTGTTTTATTATTCCTGAATATTACATCATACCGGCGTTTGCCTTATTGCAATTAGTAGGCAGTGTCTTTGGCATTTCCATGGGGTATCGCGCCTTTAAAAATGGTTATTACCCCGCGTTATATTTTTTAATTTCGTGGGTATTTACCCTTTTAGGAGGGGGCATTGGCATGGCCACAGTGATGGATAAATTACCGGCTAATTTCTTCACCCTGCATGGTTTTTTATTCGGCACGATCATAGAATTATTTATGCTTTCGGTGGCTTTGGCCAGCCGTTTGAAGTACATGGAGAGAAAATTACTGGCTCAATCTTTTTTGTATCCTGATGTTAATGCGGCTAACTTTAGCTACCTAAAGCACCAGCTACCAAAACATCTTGCTAAGCTAATAGAGAAACACAAAAATCTCGCCATTTTAGTGGCCGACATGAAAGGCTTTAGAGAATTAGTAAGCCTTTACGGCCCCAATACATTAAGTGAAGCTTACCAACATAGCACCGAGTTAATGAGGCGCTTTATTCACAAACAATCATGGTCAGTGCCTTTGCCGCTCAGTCATCATGTACCTATTTATGCAGTGGCATTGCCTGGCGAGCAAATACTGGTATTTATAAATGCAGAGCCCCACAATATGGAAGGGGTAATTGAAGATCTATTAAACGAAGCTGAAAAGAATATTCATATTCGAGATATGATCATTAACATTAAATATCAATTAGGCTATGCCTATTTTGAGAAGAACTCAGATATTTCTGAAACCTTTCGAAAAGCACAAACCGCCCTATTAACGGCTACCCATCAAAAACAAAAATACCTGCCTTATGAAATAAAACAAGATTTCGTAATGGCGCAACGCTTAACATTATTACATGAATTGCAAGAAGCCATTGAGCAAGATCAGTTACAAATATTCATTCAGCCGCAAGTTTCTATTCACAATCAAAAACTTTCTGGTGGCGAAATATTATTGCGCTGGCATCACCCTGACAAAGGCATGATTAGCCCTGGAAGATTCATTATTTTGGCCGAGCAAAGCGGTTTAATTTTCTCAATCACCAAGATTGTTATTGAAAAGACCTGCCAATGGCTAGAACATTTAAAAACAAAATACCAAGGCCAATGCAATCACTTTAAAGTTTCTATTAATTTATCGGCATTAGATATGGCCGAGGCCAAGTTATTGCCCTTTTTATTACAGTGCCTTAAGCGTCACAGTGTACCTGCCCATTCCATTTTGCTAGAAGTGACCGAATCGGCAGTAATGGATAATCCAGATAAATTTTTAAACACCATTCGGGAATTAAAAGAAGCGGGTTTTAACATTGCTATTGATGATTTTGGTACCGGTTACAGTTCTATGATGTATTTACAAAACATGCAGGCCGATGAAATAAAAATAGATTTAGCCTTTATCCGTAACATTCATTTAAACCCCACAAACCAAAATATTGTCAAAGCCATTGTGCAACTTGCCCATTCAAGCCATGCCCATACCGTGGCAGAAGGTGTGCAAAGCCAAGAGGAGCTAAATTACCTAAAAGCCATTAACTGCCATTATGCTCAAGGTTTTTATTGGAGCCCCGCGGTGACGCTTTCTCAGTTTGAAGAAGAGTTTATCGTTAAAACACCGAAATTTGACTAAAAAACCATCAAACACGCCAAAATAAAGTCAGACTGTTAAATTGTTTGACAATCCTAGCAAGCTTAAACTAATCTAAATGGAGTTCATCAAGGCACTACAAATAATCGTGCCTATTCTAATAAAGGAGAGCCCATGAGACTCCATTCTCTAAAACCCAGTACCGCCCTCACCATTAAAAAATATGGATACTTTATTTTTTTAATGCCGCTGTTATTACCCGCATCAAGCTATTACTTTGCGCAATTAACGGGTTATCATGATTTTTTTGCCGGCCTAACTTTGTTAGTGGTGTATGGCCTAGTGCCACTGATGGACTTGGTCCTTGGAAAAGACCCCGTGAACCCAGACGAAACCCAAGTACCGCATTTAAGTGAAGAGAAATTTTATCGCTACCTAACGCTTTCTTGCTTACCGCTTTACCTTCTATGCCTATTTAGCAGTGGCTACCTATTGATGAACTGGCCCGAGCTATCTTTGCTTGGTCAATTGCTCTATGTGGTATCCATGGGCGTGGTGGGTGGCATTATTGCCATTAATGTAGGCCACGAACTGATACATAAAAGCACTAAAATTGAACAACTTTTTGGCGGCCTTTTATATTCATTGGTCAGTTACGCTGGCTTCAAAGTAGAGCATGTATATGGCCACCATGTGCATGTTTCAACGCCAGAAGATGCTAGTTCATCCCGCTATAAACAAAGCTTGTATAACTTCCTTCCTAAAGCGTATGTGGGTAATTTTTTAAACGCTTGGAAAATTCAAAAAAAACGCATGAATAAAAAAGGGCTGGGTTTACTGTCTAGCAAAAATGAACTCATCTGGTACTACCTCGTCAGTGCTCTAGTAGCGGTATTAATGGGGCTATTTTTTCAAGCCTTAGGCAGCAGTTTCCTACTGGGTGCAGGGTTCTTTTTAGGGCAAAGCTTCATTGCGTTTACTTTATTAGAAATTATTAACTACATAGAACATTATGGATTACACCGCGAAAAACTTAGTAACGGAAAATACCAAAGAGTTAATATTGAACACAGTTGGAACAGTAATTATTTTTTAACGAATATGTTTTTATTTCAATTACAACGTCACAGCGATCACCATGCTTATGCAGCCAGACGCTATCAGGTTTTGCGCCACCATGAACAAAGCCCACAACTTCCTTTTGGTTATGCCACTATGTTTGTAATTGCCATGATTCCCCCCCTATGGATGGCGATCATGAATCCAAGAGTTGAGCTGTATTACCAAGGTAAAGTTAGCCAACCGGACAATCAAGCGATAAGGGCATTTTAGTTTCATTTTAAGCTTTTCATTGTGTCACTTTTTCGCCCAGTTTTACTGGGCTTTTTTATGCCTAGCCGTCTAGATAGCAAAGAGTATTTTGAATATTTTATTTGAATCCTATAGGGTGTAGATCATTCAATTTTAAGGACGAATACATTGAATCACCTCATCATAGGCAATCAAAAATACTCATCATGGTCGTTACGCCCCTGGCTAGTACTAAAAGAATTTGAAATAGACTTTCATGAAAGCAAGATTTACCTCTATAAGACAGACAGCAAACAACAGATCCTTAAATACAGCCCGCCTTAATATATACCTCGCCCCAAGATGAGAAGCTGACAATTTGGGATTCACTGGCAATTTGTGAATTCTTAGCCGAGCAATATCCAAATTTGGAACTCTGGCCACAAGACAGCTTCATGAGAGCCGAGGCCCGCAGCGTAAGCCATGAAATGCACTCTGGATTCAATGCCATTCGTAATGACTTACCCATGAACTGCAATACTAAGATGATCTTTACAAATATCAGTGAAGCACTTCAAGTGGATATAAATCGTGTGGGGGCTATCTGGAAAAACTTAAGAGAGAAATATGCCTCAAAAGGAGACTTTTTGTTTGGCGATTTTAGTATTTGCGATGCCATGTTTGCTCCTATCGCCTTACGATTTAACAGCTATGGCATAAAAGTGGGTATTATTGAGCAAGAATATATAAACAGTTTACTGGCATTAAAATCCATTCAAGAATGGATAACAGAAGGGCTTAAAGAAACAGAGCTATTAGAGATGTGTGAGATCTCAGGTTAATCTTTTTTAATTCGCAAAATAAGCCAGTTTTTAAATATGAGTAATGTGTTGGGAATAAGCCTAAGGTCTAAATATTTATCAGTCTTCTTCCCTTGGATAGTGATTTTTTATGCCCTTCGTTTTCGAAAAGCAAACACCCCAAGATGCATAAACACTTTAAAGGTTGAGTACCATTCACTTAAATTCAGTTTAGGCTCTTTCCCATTCGCGATACGGGCTAGCTGAGCTTCATACCAACTCATATTAAGCATCACCATTTTATCTAACGCCTTTATGCCCGTGGTTAACGGCCTAGACTGCACATTAAAGCCCTCATCTTGCATGGCTTTATTGGGCATTTCAGGATCTAACGCTAAGGGTCTGGCAAGGCCAATGAAATCAGTTGCGCCACTTCTTAAGGCTTCAATCATCGCTTTGCTCGATCGAAAACCTCCTGTTACCACAAGAGGGGTGTTAACTATTTCTCGTACCTTTTCGGCATACTCTAGAAAATACGCTTCTCGAAGCTGGCTGCTTTTTTTACCGGTGCCATCGGCCATGATGGGCGCTTCATAGGAGCCCCCAGATATTTCAATTAAATTAATGCCGCTGTCACTTAATGCTTTCACCACTTCCATGGATTCTTCTTCGGTAAAACCACCGCGCATAAAATCGGCTGAATTAAGTTTAATGCCCACAGGGAACGTATCTCCCACTTGCTGGCGAATGGCTTCATAAATTTTTAAAACAAAACGCATGCGATTCTGTAAGCACCCTCCCCATTGATCGTTGCGCTGATTATGACGGGAAGATAAAAATTGATTCACCAAATAACCATGAGCCCCATGAATTTGCACGCCGCTAAAACCAGTTTGTTTGGCAAGCTTTGCTGCTTCGCTGAACTGCTTTATGACTTTTTCTATTTCAATTTCTGTTAATGCTCTGGGGGTTTTAAAGTTTTTTTTCAAACTGCCTTCAAGTGGTAAGGCAGACGGTGCCACTGGTTGACCATGTATAAAACTGGGCACCTGTTTACCAGGGTGATTAAGCTGTGCCCAAAGCTGGCAACCATTTTGTGTGCCCGCGGCACTCCATTTTGCAAATAAACTTAAATCACTTTTCTCATCTAACACCACGTTTTTGGGCTCACCTAAATGCTGACGATCAACCATTAAATTACCGGTCACGGCCAAACCAATTCCTCCCTTGGCCCATGTTTTATAAAGCTGAATGAGCCCCAAACTAGGGTTGTGATGAATATCGGCCAACTGCTCACTCATGGCTGATTTGAATAACCGGTTTTTAATACGGGTACCATTACTTAATACAAGGGCACTATCAAGGGCAAGGTTGTTCACAGGCTTTACCTAATTTTGAAAATATAACTAAATGGATTCATTCATGAATGAGCGGCTTCTTTATAAAATGGCTCACTTAACATTTTCGCTCGTTCAGCGCTTATGTTTGGCTCATAACACGTTAAGGGCTGCACACCTGGCCGTGCAAAACAGGCATTACAATAATTACACTTTGGCCCTTTTATGTTTTCTTTCATGTTGCGATACAAATATGGGTCGGCAATAAACCCTCTTGCTACCGCCACCATATCGCAATCACCTTGCTCTAATGCTTGTGCCATGGTTTCTTTGTTTACAAATCCCCCCACACAAATCACCGGGATAGATAACGCTTGAGTAAACTGTTTGGCATAGTCCAAATTAAACGCCTCTTTAAACCCAGCCACCTTATTGAAATACCAATCAACTAAAGGGGCCACTGCTGCCATGCCCTTGCGTCGAGTTAAACCTAAGCTTGGCCCTAAGCCGTGTTTTAACATGGCCTTAGTAAAGCCTTTCCAATTGCCCCTAGAGAATGTCGTACCTGATTCATAATGCCCTGCGGTAATTTCTATGGCATCAATGCCCACTTTCTCTAAGCGCTTAGCCACTTTAATTAGCTCTTGTGTTTTAAGGCCTTTTCTAAAAGGCAAATCGTCGCTGCCATTTAGTTTTAAAATTAATGGGTAGTCATTTCCTACTTTTTCACGAACCGCACTATATACCTCTAGCAAAAACCGCATTCTATTTTCAAAATTCCCACCGTATTCGTCTTTTCGTCTATTGGTATGGGGGGTTAAAAAACCACTAATTAAATAACCGTGGGCGGCATGAATTTGCACGCCGTCAAAGCCGGCCGTTTTACAGCGCAAGGCTGCCTCGGCAAACTCGGCTATATTTTCTTTAATTTCAGCTTTGGTAATTTCTCGAGGAGAAACCCCCAATGAAGGCTCATACACTGCCGAAGGTGCTTGGGCATCCTTGCGCCCCACCGGCTCTGGTAGGGCTTGTCGTGACGTGTGATATACCTGTGCCATGATTTTGCCTCCTAAATCATGCACGGCCTGGGTCAGCTTTTTTAAACCTGGTATTTTATTGTCACTGTCCACACTTAATTGATAAGGCACGCCACGACCGTAAAGATTATAATTAGCAGCTCCGGTAATAATCAGCGGTGTGCCTCCTTGAGCTATTTGCTGGTAATGCTCAATAAGTTTAGGAGTGACAAAACCATCTTTAGTACATAAGGTTTCCACCATTGCCGACTTTATCACTCGCCCTGACAATTTTAGTTTGCCAATAGTAATTGGGGTAAACAGTTTATTACTATTAACGTCTTCGCTATTTATTTTTTCGATTTTAGTCAGCGACTCCGGATCTTTAAAGTTATTATTCATGCATTACCTAATTTATTATTTAAAGGCCAATTAATTTGAAAGCTCTTACTAAAGATTTATTAACTTATTTTTATACCCGAGACTTCATTTAATTCTTTAACAAGCTTAGGCCTAAGCTCGTTCATGATTTTCCACACTATGCTTGCTTGTTGTTTGCGATAGCCCATCATGAAAAGTAAATCTAATATGGTATAAACTGGAAGAATAATGAAATGAATGGGATTTTTACTTTCAAACATTTCCGCTATGTTTTCTATTTCATCCCCTAACCCACTTTCACATATTCTATGCCCTATTCCCACTTGCACCCATAAAGCAAATAAAAACAACCCTGCACCACTCGCTAACATAGCCATTGATGATTGATCAAAATATATAAAGCTGAATTGACAAATGGGATACAACAGCAAGACAGGGCCACACACCAAGGCTGCAGCCAATACATCCACCAATGCATATAAAATAAAACTTGCTAGTAGCACCAATAGAGCCACCGAAAAAGACTGTTCAGTTAATAGTGGAAATTTAATAAATAATGGATAACACATCATTAATATGGCTAAAGCATTCAATATAGGGAAAACCGAATGCAAAAATATGTTCATGGGATCACGATGAAACGCTAAGTGAATGCCCATTCGTCGTTTCCAATCAAACAACCCCATTTTTTCAGAAGCACCAATAGACAAATTGTAGTTTTTAGCAATATTCAGATAACCACGCATAACTCACCTTTTATTATTGTTAAAGGATGCTTTGGTTAAAATAATAAGGTAAATGGCTGAATCTTTAGGAGGTCTGGGATCAACGTTTTGGGGGTCTATTTTGGACAAGTCATTTATTATGATGAAATATTATCGTAAAAATCATTGCCTGCACTTAGTCACGAATGTATAAATAGGCCCGCCTTTTTTAAAAACACAAAATAATAATATGAAGATGGCAATAAACTCTCAGCACAGCTCTGAAGCTTGGTTCACCACAAACCATAAAGCGGCGCATATTGTCGAAGAAATGACAAAGATTGGCGTGAGCACGGATGCACTATTATCAAATACCGGACTATCTAAAGATTCAGTATTCGATGAAGAAGGACAAATATCTTACTCACAATCCATTACCCTCATTAATAATGCAGTGATGCTAAGTCAGGTAGACGGCTTAGGGTTGCAAATTGGTGCATGTGAAAATACCAGCAGCTACGGGCTAATGGGTTATGCCATGAGCTGTGCGCCGAATATGAAGGAAGCCGCTGAAGTAGCCATTAAATATCAAAAGGCCTCTCCTAGTTTGATGAACATGTCGTTAGTGCATGCAGGGGATAAAAGTCAGCTATTACTATCCTCCATCCAACCATTAGGTAAAGAAGTATCGTTTTTAGTAGAAGAGGTATTCAGTGCCATTAAACGAAGCTTTTACTTTTTAGCAGGTAAAAACATTCCCCCTCAAGCCGTCTATTTTAGCTACCCAGAACCCAGCTATAGCCAGCTTTATAAAAATATCTTTAATTGCCCTCTTTTTTTTAATGCTCCTGAAAATAAAATAATTTATCGCCAACAAGACTTACAAACACCTACCCTACAAGGCAATGTGGTGGCCCAAAAAGTTGCCCGCTCTTTGTGTGATCAATATATAGCTAAGCACCGCGTAGAAGATAATATGGTACAGCGCGTACGGGCTGTTTTATTAAATTCCCCTGGTGGCTTTCCTAACGAAGACAAGGTCGCACAACAAATTGGCGTTCACCCACGAAATTTACGGCGTCAGCTTAAGAGTAGCCATACCAGTTTTCAAAAAATATTTGATGGAGTACGAGAACAGCTTGCAATTGAGTACTTACGAAAATCTAGCCTTGCCCTTGATGACATTGCCGATTTAGTGGGATTTTCAGATTCCAGTAATTTTAGGCGGGCCTTCAAGCGATGGACAGGAAAAGTACCCAGTGCTTATCGAAGCAACTTAAAATTGCTTAAAGAAACTGCTTAACAACCCGCTATAATAGTACCAATGCTGGGCTGTACACCCTTGGTAACAGAGCTTGTATTAAGTAAAAGTGACCGCGCTATCTATGGCAGAGGACACGCTTTCAAGCACAGCGACGCTAAATTTCGTGACAACACTTGAAAACTGTTTAACAGCAGCACTGGATACCACACCCTCAATGGCCATGCTGGAAATCCCTTTTGTTTATGAACAATGATAGATGTGGCCTCGGCATGTTTATGCTAATTTCAAGGTGAATTATTAGATTCTAATTTTAGGCGCATAATATAACTGCCGTTATCTAAAATGGCTAAATTAAGGAAAAATATGAATTACCTACACCTGTATATTGTACTTGCTGTTTTACTGATCAGTTTATTGGCTATGAATATTTCTAAAATTCGCATGCAGTACCAAATTGGCAATGGAGATGGCAATAATAAAAAACTCAAACAAGCCATTCGCGCTCATATTAATACTCTTGAGCACAGCATTCCTTTTGCGCTCCTTTTGTGGGTGTTAAGTGATATGCAGCTGGCCAATGAATATATGGCTGTTTTTTCAGTGGGCTTTATTATTATTCGTGTGATGCATTCTTATGGAATTTTGGCACCTCACTTTAGAATGCGCCAACTGGCAGCGGCCTTATGTTATATTTTTGAAATAGCTGCCTGTGGCACCATACTTATTAAGCTTATTTAGGTTTCAGGAAAATGTCGTTAAGTACTATTCAATCAGTCAATGTAGAAAATATTAAACTGGCGCTGCCCTTGATTCGTCACTATCAAGAATTTTATAAAGTTAAAGATATTAACGATAAAAATAACCAGGCGTTTTTTAGTCAATTTGGCCCTGACTCTGCTCATGGTTGTCAATTTATCATTAGCCATGATGGGGCTATAGCAGGTTTTGCTACGGTATATTTTAGTTTCGCATCCAGCATCATTCAAAAAGTTGCCATACTCAATGACTTATATACCTTGCCAGAATTTAGAGGAAAAGGTTTGGCCAGACAACTCATTGAGCATTGCCGCCAATATGCCAAACAACATAATGCAGCCCGTTTGCAATGGGTCACAGCCACTGATAATAAGATCGCTCAAACATTATATGACACACTGGACACTCAAAAGAGTCAGTGGTTGTTTTATAGTTATCCGGTTTAATTTCATAATAACTTGACTGAGCAGCCCATGAAACCGCAGCACTTATCAGCCATTGCTTTTCAAGACACTGTATTTGAAAGTGCACAGGTTAAGCAAAAATTTGGCTCTTACCCAGCTCAAATGCAAAGGCAGCTGTTATTCTTACGCCAGCTTATTTTTGACTCATCACATAAGAAAATACAAGAAACATTAAAATGGGGTGAACCCAGCTACCTATGCACAAAAGGCAGCACCATACGCATTGATTATAAAGATAAACACCCACATCAATACGCCATGTACTTTAATTGTAAAAGTAAGCTTATCGATACCTTTAAAGAAATATACCCAAGTGAATTTCACTATGAAGGCAATCGCGCCATTGTATTTAAAGACAGCGATGATATTAATGTGTCGGCGTTAAGGAACTGTATTCAATTAGCGCTTAATTATCATCAGATAAAACACCTTCCCTTACTTGGGGCTGAATTTTAATAATATTGACACTAGATGACATTTTGCTTTAATCAGCCCATGGAAACACCCTTTACCACTTTCGAACCAAAAATTGCCGTGCAACCCGTTCGCTCTTTAATTAATTATTGTGAACGCCATGGCCTTGCGCGCTGTGCGTTATTGCAGTCGGTTAGCGTGTCTGAAGAGCAATTAAATGACAGCCGCCTATTAATTAATGTTCAGCGCTATGAAGCCCTTTACGCCTTTGCCAGTGAGGCATTAGATGAGAAATTGCTAGGCTTTAAATTTGGCCAAGTATTTGAACCTGACCGCTGGGGTATTTTGGGGTATATCGCATTAACTTCACAAAATATTGCAGAGGCCATGGCCGCTCAATACAAGTATCAATCGCTCTCTGGTAATATGGGCGCCCCCATATTAATTGCCCATGGAGACGCATCTACACTACAATGGGTGCCGGCCTATAATTGCAGCCACCACCTGCCAGAGCAAATTCTTAGCGGTTTAATCAGCTTGGCTCGCACCCTTACCAATACAGAAAATTTTTACCCAACCAGAATTTTCTTTACACACAAGCCCCAGTCTAATACTTCAGACTACGAAGCCTTTTTTAAATGCCCTGTTACATTTGAAGCGCAATTTAATGGCATTACAATGAACAATTCAGAGCTTCAAGTTCCCATTAGAAAATCAGATACCGAATTAAATAAAGTACTGCATTTACACGGGCAATCTTTACTTACCCAGCAAACCTTTAATTCCCCCATAGAAGTCATTAAAGATTATGTCGTGAAAACCTTACCGGATCATGTGCCTGAAATGGAAGAAGTGTCAGATTACCTTGGCCTAAGTGTACGAAGCACACAAAGAAAGCTTCAAGAGTACGGCACCAGTTTCAGTCAGGTATTAGATGCCATTCGCAAAGAACTGGCCTTAACCTACTTAAGGCAAACCCATAACTCGGTTTTATATGTCAGTGAAAGACTGGGGTTTTCAGAACAAAGTGCATTTCAAAGGGCATTTAAGCGTTGGACCGGCACCACTCCTAGGCGTTACCGCGTGTCAGTGCTTGAAGAGTAAACAATTCCTTCACCACTCAATTTTGACTTTAGCCGCCAAAAGCATGACCTTAGCAGTCAGTATTCTTTAATTTGAATGCATTACAGTAATGCTCATTGAATTTAATTAGCAGCTAAGGGTGTTTCATGCCTGAAATACAATATGACGGTGGACAGCAGTGGGTGTTAAACCTCACCCTAGCCATGATGGTATTAGGCTTAGCACTTGATATTCACCCTAGAGACTTTCTTAAGGTCTTTAAAGCGCCTAAGGCGCCTGTTATTGGCTTAGCCGCGCAATTCCTATTACTGCCCGCATTTACCTGTGGGTTAACTTTGCTTCTGGATTTACCTGCTGGTATTGAATTGGGCATGATTCTGGTGGCGGCCTGCCCTGGTGGCGCCCTTTCAAATTTTATCACCCATCTATCAGGTGGCAATACCGCATTATCCATTTCCATAACCGCTATCTCTAGCACCATTGCTGTTTTCATGTTGCCCATTAATTTTATGTTTTGGGCTTCGCTGAATCCGGTGGCAAACGAATTATTACTGAATATAAATGTAAGCGGCAGCGACATCGCTCAATCTTTATTAATTGTATTAGCGGCCCCGTTAGCACTTGGTTTTTTAATGCAGCATTTTACGCCTAATTTATCTAAGCGCTTACACACAATTTTAAAATACATCAGTCTTTTAGCATTATTTATGTTTATTTTTATGGCTGTCTTTAAAAATTATGAACACTTCCTGGCGCAATTTTGGTTGTTATTTGCTGCGGTGCTTGCCCATAACTTATTGGCCATGCTGACAGGCTTCGGCGCAGCCTCTATTGGGAAATTACCAATAGCGGATAAAAAAGCCATCACCCTTGAAGTAGGCATGCAAAATTCATCGTTAGCCATTGCTATTGTGTTTACACAATTTCATGGCGAATACGCCATGGCACTTATTTGTGCATTTTGGGGGACTTGGCACATTGTTTCGGGCGTTGTGTTTGCAGGGGTGAGTCGCGTTTACATGAGTCAGAATAAAGGAGTCTCTTTATGAGAATATTAATTACGGGTGCCGCAGGAGACATTGGTTCTCGGTTGGTGAATATATTCAGTGAACGCCAAGACATTGATTTATACACCACTGATTTAATGGCACTACCCCATCAAGCCAATAGCACTCATACAATATGCGATATTCGCAGCGAACTATTTATCAGCTGTGTTGAGAAAATTACGCCTGATGTGATTATTCATTTGGCCTCTATTGTTCAATTGCCTTCTAATATGAGCCTTGCACAAGCGCACGACATTGATGTGAAAGCCACCGAAAAATTACTGGCCCTATCGATAAAAATTGGCGTAAGTAAGTTTGTTATTACCTCAAGTGGTGCCGCTTATGGCTATTGGCAAGACAATGCAAATTGGCTAACTGAAGACATGCCAATACGGGGAAATGAAGATTACTTTTATTCAAGTCATAAGCGCCAAGTTGAAGAAATACTAGCCCGATACCGCAAAGATGCTCCACAGCTTAAACAAGTCATTCTACGCCCCGGTACAGTATTAGGGCCCAATTTTGAAAACCCCATCACCCAGATGTTCAGTAAAAATATCATCACAGGCATAGCGGGAAGTGATTCACCATTCGTGATTATTTGGGTAGATGATTTAGTGGCCTACTTAATTGAAGCCGCCACCACCGATGTGCAAGGTATATACAACGTAGCCGGAGATGGCACTTTGTCTTTAAAAGCCATTGCTAAGCGTTTAAATAAATTTTACCTGCCGTTACCTGCTAATTTTTTACGCTTTATGCTGATGCTTTTAAAACCTTTAGGTTTATCTCAGTACGGCCCTGAACAGGTCAAATTCATAGAATACAGACCCGTTTTAGCCAACGATAAAATTAAGTCGGTATTCAAACATCAACCCAGTAAAAGCACCCTTGGTGCATTTGAATCCTTCCTTAAAGAAACTGATAAAGAGTACGCTAAGCCATGAAACAGTCTCTTCTTATAATTTTAATCATGGGTATTGTGTTTAATAAAGTGGCCATGGCTGGGGTGGTGATCGTTACGGATATCAGCGGTAATCCCATCGATAATGTCATGGTGTCACAGACGCCTGTTTCAGGCTTCACCATTGATCGCAGTGACAATGGCTACCCTCCAGTGGGCGTTTTAAATCGCGCAACGCCTACCTACTCCCTTTTTACCAATATGAAGGGCGCTGTAAAATTTACTTCCTTTAAAAAAGAAGCCGTTCGCTACCGCCTAAGAAAACCAGGCTTCAAGGATCAAACCATTGAACTAATGGGTGATAAAACTTGGCAAGCGACTCTTGAACAGGAGCACGATCCAATAGCATTAGCCGCATCGCGTCCTGCCAATACATGGCTGGCCGCCCTTGATTTAGAAACCGACCTTAAAAAGCATTATATTTTACAATGCGGGTTTTGCCATCAACAAGGCAGCCTATATTTACGCAGAGACCGTAGCGAAGAAATGTGGGATGAAACCATTTATCGCATGGTGAATTATGGCGCGCGCTTAGCCGATGATGCACAACAAGATTTGCCGAAATTACTCCATGAAAAATACGCCCGTTTAAATGCTAGCCCTGAGCTAATTCCAAAAGGTACTCCTTGGGGGGCTCATCTTAATCATGCATCAATTATTGAGTGGCCCATTGGTGATAGCTTTTCACAGATGCATGACTTGTTATATCACTCCTCAGGCGCCGTTTATGTGGGCGACAACTTACAAGACCGCATGTATGAGATAAATGCTAAAACGGGGGAATACGTTGTGTATAAACTCCCCAAAGAAAAATGGGATCAACACGGTGGCCTGTTAGGGTCTCGATTAAAAGATTTTCCTAAACATGAAACCTTTGCAGGCATTCATTCTTTTGCTGAAAGCACCAAAGACAATCACCTATTTATTACCGCCTCTTATCAACAGCGGATTATTGAATTCAACCCTAAAACCAAAAAGTGGACCAACCATCATATGGATGAAGGGTATTACCCTCATACTCTTAGGGTAGATGCCCATGACAATGTTTGGTTTACCTTAGCGCTTTCCAATCAAGTGGGCATGTTTAATCGAAAAGATAACACATTTAAATTCTTTGATTTGCCATCACGTAGTCTTAAAGAAACCATCACCATTAATTTAATGGGGGTGTTATTTAAATTAATGAGCTGGGGCTTGCCTGTGGGTAATTGGGCTTCGGTAGACCGAGATTCAACAGGGGTGCCGCTGCCTTATGGAATTGATATTGCGCCAGACGGTGGCATTTGGTTCGCACGCCTTCATGCCGATAGCATTGGACGAATTGACCCCATCAGCCATGAAATAAAAATGTATAACACACCTTTTAAAGGGCCAAGACGATTGCGCATTGATAATGAGGGCGGCATTTGGATAGCGGCGTTTCCAGAGTCTCAAATTGTTCGCTTTGATCAGATAAAAGAAATATTTGAATTTCATGATCTGCCGGTAAAACCGCTAGGCAGTGAAACCCCTTATTCTTTGAACATTGATAAAACACGATCCATTGTCTGGGTAAACGGCAATACCTCAGATGCATTATATGCCTATTACTATAAAGAAAACCGTTGGCAGCATTACCCCATGGCTAAAAAAGTGACATTCACCCGCGACGTAGAAATTGCCCCTGACGGTACCGTATTGACCACCAACTCAAGCTTTCCCAGTTGGCATATAGAAGATGCTCAACCAACCTTAATTGTGCTTAGCCCTGCTTTTACACAGTAAGTTCTCATTATTAAGCGTTGCCCTCTTTAACAAGGGGCGCTTAATGAATATTTTTAATACGGGAAATTAATGAGATTATTTATATTTTACCTGTCATGTTTTTTAGCATTCGTGGCCGGTCATATGGTGAATTACAGTGCCATTATGTATAGCCTTGAAATTTTTAACTCTCCCTTACTGGCAGGCATTGCTTATGGGTTTTGCTTTGGGCCACCCATTGTATTTGGATGGATAGCAGGTGCCTATATTGATCGTTACAGTGCTAAAAAAGTACTGCTTATTGCCCAAAACTTTTTTGTATTAGGTAGCTTGGGCATGCTTTATGTAATGGCAATTAAGCCTTCTGCCAGTGTGGTAATTTTTCTGCTATCAAGCTTTTTAATTGGCATAGGCTGGGCATTTGTTGCCCCAGCCCGCTTGGCGGCCTTGGGACAATATGTACCGGAGAATAAACTGGCTCAATCCACCATTACTTTTAATTTATTAATCATGGTGGGGTTTGGATTAGCCCCTATTTTATTAACACAAATACAGCAGACGTTTGCATGGAAAGATGTAGCAATCACCAGTATTGGCATGTTTATGATTTCAAGCTTATTACTGATTAACGCACCGAATAATCATCAACGCTTAACTCATGAGAATTTAAAACAAGAATGGAAAGAGTGCTTTGCATCCCTGCAAAATATTGCGGTTATTCCTCAATTATTATTGGCAGCCATTATTGGTTATTTAATGATGGGCCCCATGCAAGTCATACTTCCCCAAATAGCAGAGCAACAATTAGGGCTTAATGCTATTGAGAAAGGCCAGTATTTAGGTCTCATGGCATTTTCTCTTATTTTAGGGGGCGTGGCAGCCATGAAATTAAAAAGTCATTTGCCCATTGGGCGATCTATATTAATTATGTTGCTCTTTTGTGGTGCCAGTCTTGGGCTCATTGGCTTGATAAACCAAGTTTGGCTCAGCTGTTTGGTGTTAATAATGGGAACGACTTTGGCGGGCATGATAGTGAGCTTTATTGTAGCCGGATTACAGCATTTTACCCCTGTGGCTATTCGCGGAAGGGTGATGAGTATTTATACCATCATCAGTCAGGTGGTATCGGCCATGGCGGGAGTATTAGCCGGTGCGCTTGCACAAGGGGTCAGTGTATCTTTTAGTTTGTATGTTATTTCCGCTTTGCTTATTAGCTTAACGGTTCTGCTTGCAATAAAAGGGCAATATCTTAAACAGTTTTACCACTTTAGCAGTCATTAAAGTTCACTTTTTGAAAAATAATAAAAAATGGCAAGCAGGTTTTATAAGCACAAGGTAACATCAATTTCTAATACTCATAACATCAATCATTCTATGAAAGACTATTTACAAGCCAGTGAATACATCGATATTCACCACCCTTTAATTCAAGAAAAAGCCAAGGATCTTGCTTTAAATGTACAAGGTGATGAAGCAATCGCAAAACGCTGCTTTGAATTTGTACGAGATGAAATAAAACACAGTTGGGATTACCAATTAAACCCTGTCACTTGCAAAGCCTCTCAAGTATTGCTGCATGGTACAGGTTACTGTTATGCAAAAAGTCATTTATTGGCAGCGTTATTACGAGCTAACGATATTCCTGCCGCACTTTGCTATCAAAGACTCACCATCAGCGATAATCAACCGCCATTTTGTTTACACGGCTTAAACGCCATTCATTTAAAAAATTATGGTTGGTATAAAGCGGATGCTAGAGGCAACAAAGCAGGTATAAATGCCCAGTTCATGCCACCCCTTGAGCAACTGGCATTTAAATTACAATCCAAAGGCGAGCTGGACATAAATGACAATTACAGCCACCCCTTACCAGAGGTCATTCAGGCCCTCACTCAGCACGCCACTTTTATGGAAGTGGCCAATAATCTGCCTGATTTACCTTCACACTTAACAGAATGAAAATTGTTCATGACCCCTGAAAAAATAACCTACACTTAAGGAAAGTCTTTTTATAAACATAATACCTATTTAATTAAAAGGCGGGCTAAATATGCGACTTATTACGGTTAGCGATATTAAAAGTATCACTCAGAAAATTGGTATTGAAAGCTTTATGCAAAAAGCCATTGATGCCATTAAAGAGGATTTCGCGCGCTGGCCTGAATTTAATAAGTCCCCTCGTCACGCCATCCATTACCCACAGGGGGTCATGGAGCTGATGCCTTGCTCTGATAACGCGCTATACAGTTTTAAATTCGTAAATGGCCACCCAGGCAATACTGCGCAAGGTCGTTTATGTGTGGCGGCGCTTGGTATGCTGGCTGAAGTAAAAACCGGTTACCCCCTTATGCTCAGTGAAATGACGCTGCTTACCGCCATACGCACCGCAGCGACAGGTGCCTTGGCTGCACAATATATGGCACGCCCTAAGAGTTGTCATTTAGCTTTAATTGGCACCGGTGCCCAAGCTGAGTTTCAGTTTCTAGCTACCCAAGCAGTACTCCCCATTGAGAAAGTAAGCTACTTTGACCCTGATACCCAAGCCATGCATAAGTTTCACAAACACATGCACCACAAGGCCGACTTACAGCCCTGCACTTCCATAAGGGGGGCGGTACAAGATGCCGATGTCATTATTACCGCTACGGCTGCCAAAACCAAAAACCGTTTATTAGAAAAAGACATGATTAAAAAAGGTACCCATATTTTAGGCATGGGAGGCGATTGCCCAGGGAAAACAGAATTGTCACTAGAATTATTGGAGCATAGCCGCATTGTGGTGGAGTATTTACCCCAAAGCCAAGAAGAAGGGGAGATACAAAACTACCCAAATGCCAATGTGCACGCTGAGATATGGGAATTGGTGAATGGCACCAAAAATGGCCGTGAAAATGACGAAGAAATCACTTTGTTTGACTCGGTTGGGTTCGCCATTGAAGACTTTTCAATTTTAAGAATGGTTCACGATTTAAGCAACCAATTGAACATTGGCCAAAATGTAGACATTACCCCTACCCCAATTGACCCCAAAGATTTATACGGCACACTTTTTTAAACCTTATGATCGCCACTAACGGCCTCCATAAATACAAGACAGTAGCTTTGAAATAAGTTTTTGTGTTTTGTTTTGTTGATCAAATTCGGGAGAAAATTCTGATATTTCCATGCCTAAAAATTGCTCATCACCATTAAACTGCTTTAAGGCTTCACATAATGCCGTTCCAGATAAGCCAGCCGATTCTGGCACGCCCACCGCAGGTGCGTCATTTGGGTCTATGGCGTCTATGTCTAAACTAATGGCAAAATAATCGGCCTGTTGTAAAAGTGTGGCGCGAATATCCTTTAAAATTTGTTTTAGTGATTCACTAGACTGGATATCTTTCATATACGTCACCGATACCTTATGCTCATCAAGTAAGGTTTTTTCAGCTTTTTCAAAACTACGCACCCCAAGCATGGCTAACTTATTAGCCTCCATGGTGGGGCCAGCATTTACAATTTCATTTAGTTTTTCATCACCAGCGCCTAATAGAGCCGCCACTGGCATGCCATGTACGTTTCCCGAGGGGGAAGTTAAAAATGTGTGGGCGTCCATGTGGGCGTCAATCCATATGAGCCCAAGGGTTTTATCCTGCTTGGCCAATGATTTTATGGCACCTTGCCAAATGCCCATGGCATAAGCATGTTCGCCACTAAAAAATAAAAAGGGTTTTTGATCTTTTAAAAAGGTTTGGCAAACATCTGACGCCTGTGCACAAAGACTTTTTATGGCAGGTAACGTATCAAGCTGCTTATTGGGGGTTAGCATGGGTTGCCAACTTAAAGACACACCGCACTGCGCCAGTGTATCTTTAAGTATGCTGGATTCCTGCAAGACAACAGGGCCCTGGGCGCAGCCTTGATGATTGCCACCCAGACTGGCCGCGATTCCCTGTGTTTGTATTACACAAGCATTGTGAGAAGGTTTAGCGGTTTCCATCGACGCCTCCCATTTTCATTCCCCTTTATAAGTTTAGCTTATGGGTAGCGCTCTTGAGAAAATAATTGCATCGCTACATACGGCTCAGCCGAACTTAATACCTTATAAGCGTATTTTATTCATGCGATATAGAGGTCATAGAATAGGGATATAACGTCACTCATGTTGGATTTTATATAAAAGTGTTGTTTCGTCAAGCTCGCCGGAGGCTATTACTAAACCCACCTAACCCCGTCACAAGCGGCATCGAACTTGGCAGTGATTTAGCGCTTGAAAGATATTTCAACTGGGTAGATGGCCATCTTTAGTAAAGCTCAGTTTGCCTTTGACAAATACTTGGCTTGCATTGCATCAATAAACGCCACCACCTCTGTTGCTGGCATGGGTTTATTAAAATAGTAACCTTGAATGACATCGCAATCAATCGATGCCAGATAATCTAATTCTTGCTCTTCTTCAACGCCTTCGGCTACCACGTTTAATTCCAAAGCATGTGCCATAATCACGATGGCCGAAATAATCGCCCTCACTTCTGGCTCATGTCGGGCTTCTTTAATAAATTGCTGATCTATTTTTAATGTATCTACAGGAAAGGTACGTAAATAGCTAAGCGATGAATAGCCAGTGCCAAAATCATCCAATGAAATTTGTACCCCTAATTTTTTTATAGCAGCAAGGGTGACAAGATTTTTATCTCGACTAGACATAATCACCGACTCGGTCAGCTCAAGGGTTAAATACTTTGCCGGTAAACCAGTCTCCTCTAATACCTGCTTCACAAGAGAGGCTAGATCTTGACGTTCAAATTGGCGGCTAGAAATATTTACCGAAATACGAAAGTCTAACTTACCCATTTTCAACCATTGCACGGCGATTTGGCAGCTTTCATATAATATCCACTTACCCAACTCAATAATCATACCGGTTTCCTCGGCCAAGGAAATAAAATGCAGTGGCGAAATCATGCCCTTAGTCGGGTGATTCCAGCGTACTAAAGCTTCAAATCCATAGATATCACGATTGGGCAAACTCACCTGCGCCTGGAAATACACTTCCATATGATGGCTTTCAATAGCATGACGTAACTCATTTTCACGATCAACACGGTCGGCAATGGCCTCATTTAATTCATCGGAATAATATTGAAAATTATTTTTTCCTTGTTCCTTGGCATGATACATAGCGATATCCGCATGCTTAATTAGTTCATCTGGGGTAGTGCCGTTATCCGGATAAATTGTAATGCCTATGCTAGTGGTTACTTTAAAATGATATTCCCCCACAAAAAATTCATTTTCCATGGCAGAAATAATACGTTGAGCCACAAAACTGGCATCTGTTGCCTGCTTAAGGTGAGGCAGTAAAATTGTAAACTCATCTCCTCCTAATCTCGCCACTAGATCATTTTGCATCTGTTCATGAGCTAATCCCTCCTTGCCTTCAGGTGGGAGTAGCGCATCTTCTTCACGTAAACAATCTGCAATGCGTTGTGCGAATATTTTTAACAGGGCATCCCCAACATCATGACCCAGACTGTCATTAATCGTTTTAAAGTTATCAATATCCAAAAAGAATAGCGCCATGCACTCTTTAGAGCGTTCACTTGCAGCAATGGTATTGCTCAATAAAAATTGAAACATGCGCCTATTAGGTAAACGAGTCAGGCTATCATGGTAAGCAATGAAGCGAATTTGTTCATCACTGTTTTGTAACGATTTGGCCATGTCATTAAACCCTAAGGCTAGCTCATTTAATTCGTCGCAACCTGATTTACTCACATTGGTATTCAAGTTACCCGAACCAATATCACGACTGGCTAGCAACAATTGATGCAAGGGCCTCAAGATAGATTTTCTTAATAAAATCACTAACACGAATAGTGTCAGAGCAATTGAAAAAAAAGTAATGACCACAATGCTTACCGCCAAGCTTCCTGCCTGATTAAAAGCCTGTGCCTCTGACTGTAGAAATATTAAACTGTATCCGAGTGAGGTAAGCATTTTTACTTGGTAAACGAGTCCTTGCGAGGATTTTATCGTGCTGATTCCTTCTTTGCTGTTCTCTAGTGCCAAAAATTGCTCACTGCCATAAGAAAAAATAATCTTATCTTCTTTATCTTTAATGGCCACATAGCCGTCCGAGTCAGCCAGCAACTCTTGCAATGATGACTTTAGCCAGTTTAGATTAACAGTGGTAGCCAGATACCCGCGTAATGTCTCTGGCTGTGTATAACCTTCGATATTATAATCACGTAGTAATAAAGGTTTAAAAGAATATAAAGATTGATTATCGGTATCTATATTGGTGCTTATAAAATTTTGAATATCATCCGTGGTTTTTGATAATCTAGGAAACCAAGGTTGCGTCGACTCTTCTTCACTTACATTTTCATAACCTTTTTTCATCCAGTGACTGTCTTCGTAGCCATCGGGCAGAATAAAGCGAATTTCTTCATAAATAGAAAAACTTAATTGATAACGTTTAAAACGCTCTAGCAACCCTTTTTGATAAAGCCGATATCGACTGTACTCATCCTCTACTAAGGCATAGCGCGTCATCACGCCATCGCTGGATAATAATTCTAAATTACTCTGAATACGTGCGAAATTAACATTAATTTTTTGACTTAAATGAGCCACCTTTTCATTCATGGTGCCCATTAATTTATTGCGCTCACTTTGCAGCAGATGTTGAAAAGCCATTACCCCTAAAGTGAACAGAGGCACCACCACCAATGGAATTACCACTAGGTTAAATTGCCATTGTAAACGCATGATTAGTTAACGATTTTTTGAAAGTTATGATGCAGTTTTTTTAATTGCCTAGCGGGCAATGGTGAAAAAAACTCCGAATTTTTTAACGACTTTTGACTGGGGAAAATAGTCGGATTTTGTAAGAACTCATCAGATAAATGTGCCCAGGCCGATTTATTGGGAGAGGCACAATATACAAAATTAGCCAAACTCGCCGCTTGCTTAGCTTCATTTAAAAAATAGATAAACTGCCAAGCTTCCTTAGCCCGCTTTGAATGAGCAGAAACCGATAGATAATCTATCCAAATGTTACCGCCCTCTTTAGGCAATACGTAGCGAATTTTATCACTGTGCTCCTGCAGCATTAACGCATCTCCACTGTACATCATAGCCGCCACCACTTTACCGCTAAGTAAAGAGGACGTTTTATCTAGATTAACTAGGTTATAGGTGGCCACCGAAGGTGCCTGTTTTTTCATGAGTGCTAGCGCTTGGTTAAACTCATCTTTGTTGTGGCTATTCATGGAATACCCTAGTGACTTTAACGCCATGGCTGAAACTTCCCGTGCGGAATCAATCATGGAAATCTTACCTTTAATGTCGGGACTAGGTTTAAACAGTTGTTGCCAACTGGTGATTGCTTCACTGACCAAATCAGTGCGATAAGCGATGCCCAAGGTGCCCCAAAAATAGGGCACTGCATATTGTTTCGATTCTGAAAAAGCCTGCCACCAGCGGGATTCTATTTGGCTTAATTTGGCATTGAGCGGTTGCGGTATAGGGGACAACCAACCTTGCTTGACATAAGTACCAAGGGACAAGCCACTGATTAATATTAGGTCGTAACCCTTGCCATCATTAACCGCCATGAGCTCGTCACGCTTTTCATCTGAGTCAAAATAGATTTCTTTAACCTCTATGCCGGTGCGCGCCTTAAAGTCGGCAATTAATTGTGGGTCCATATAATCGGCCCAATTAAGAAACACCAAGGGCTGAGCTTGGGAAATACACACATTAAAAGCAAACAAAAAGACTATAAAAAAAGCTAGAGTGCTTCTATATGGAAATAAGAACCGAAACATGTCACTTCCTTTCAATTTTCACTCAGCCTATAAATTAAGCCTGTCACAAAATGTGTGAAACTTGGACTTGCTAGATTAAAATTGTAGTCAGAGTCCACCGATCACGCCAATTCAGTTGATTATAGTTTGACTGCCGCTGTGCAGGTATTGGCATAAGGGGCAAGGGATAAACCGGCTATACACCTAGCAAGGAATGAGCTCCGAAAGTGCTTAAAAAGAAAAGCGCTTAAGAAGAAAAAAGCTGGAGAGATCTAAAGTACTAAAAAGTCTTAGCTTACTTTTTGTTAACACGGGTGATGATTTAGATAGTGGAATAAGCAAGGCTACTTTATAATCTGCGCCCCAAGAATGGGGATATTTAGTAAAGGAGTTTTAATGCGAGTTTTAGTATTATCGTTAATCTTTTTATCTGGCTGTTCATCTATTTATCACCCACAAGAGGGTTGGGTACCTGAAGGTTACAGCGAGCAAGATCAAGGCAACCACCAATACACAGTGCGTTTTCAAAGCTACCGTGGAGAAGATTGGCTAGAGCTTAAAAAATTACTCTTGTATCGCGCTGCGCAATTGGCCAGCTCTCATGAACATAGCCATTTTTTAATGAGCAATCTGACCAATAAAGAACAATATGAAATTGGCGAGGCCCAAGCGGTTATGAGTGCTCCTCATAATAGTGACAATGCTTATCAGCAAACCACAGCCCCTTATATGGCATTTCATAACAAAATTCGCACGGTTGATGCCCTCATTACCTACATTGATATAGCATCGCCCGACAGCTATGATGTACAGCAGCTGCTCGCTAGCACCAAATTGGATTAAACAAGGAGCAAATACATGGAAGTGTGTACTGAATTTGCAATTTTTAAAGTTTCAGAAGATAAAATTGAACGAGCCATAGCATTAAGCCGTGCCATTTTTTCTGAAATGAACCAAGAGAAAATTGTTATTACTGATTTTCAAATACTGCAAAAAACCGACACCCCTCATGAATTGTGCTGGCACCTTACTTGGCTAAACAGCCAAGTGGCCAAAGACACCACTCAGAAATGGCCAAGCTTTCCAAGTACTAAAGAATTTCAGGGCCTAGTAGAAAAAGACTTGTATTATGGGCACTTTGTAAACGCCCTTTAATAAGGGGGATTTTAAACATATTCTTTTCTCTCATCCTCCCACAGTCCCTTCTAGCCCAGAGTATTGTTATTATTTTACTAGCCACTTGGTAAAAATAATTCAACGGAGTTTTTACACCGTCCCGTCTATTAAAATCCTATTGACTAGTCTAGCGGTTTATAAATACTTTCAGCCCAAGTGCTATTGGAAAATTCGCCCAAAGCATTCACTTGTTCAGTTATAAATTCTAAAAACACGTTTACTTTAGCGGGCATATACGCGCGTTTTAAATACAATGCATATACACCAAAATTATCCGGGCGATAAGCTGAAAATAATGGCTGTATTGTCTTCTTTTGAAGCCAGTTTTTTGCAACAAAGTGTGGCATTTGCGCAATGCCCAAACCATCAGCACATAGCTCTGCCAATGCTTCGCCATCATCCACCACAAAAGAACGGTCATCGTCCGATTCTTTTACTTGGCCCTTAACCATATGAAGTATCGGCATTAATAGGCCTGATTGTTTGAAGCGAAAACGAATCCACTTATGTTGTGAAAATTCTTTTTCATTTCTAGGGTATCCATTTTTTTTAATATATTGAGGAGATGCACACATTAAAAAATCCATGGGGCTGAGTTTTTTCGCAATTAAACGATTATCCTCAAGGGTGCCACTTCTAATGGCCACATCTATTTTATGCTTAATGATATCTACATAAGCGTCATCGTATAGCAATTCAATTTTGATATTGGGATATTTTTGGTGGAAGCTTTTTAGCATGGGACGGACATACAAGCGACCATAAGACATGGGCACACTGACGCGCAACACCCCTTCTGGACTATCTTTTTCATTTCTCAGTTGAGACTCGCATAGGGTGAGATTATCAAGGGTTTCGCGACTCACCTGTAAATAGCGGGTACCCGCTTCAGTTAAGCTCAACTGCCGAGTAGAGCGCTGTAGTAAGCTGAAACCCAATGCCACTTCTAATCGGCTAATGGCCTTACTGACTGTTGAAGGATCTGTTTCGTACTGTTTGGCTGCCTTAGAGAAGCTACCCAAATCACAGGTGGCAATGAAAAACTGCAAGGTGCGTATTTTATCTATTTTCATGGCCTGCCTTTAAGCAATTTCATGATTATTATTCACTAATGATTGTCTTTTAATGGACTTTATTCCGCAATGGATATTTCTATAATGAGCTTAATCCCTTAAAGGAAAACGCCATGAAAACCATTATTTCAATCATTTTAACTGTAGGTCTTATTATGTGTCAGGCAGCCTTGGCCGCTAACCCCAAGCTGGGAGGCAGCCGTTTTTTACCTTCTAACCCTAAGATAGGTATATTGGTATTTGATGGGGTACTCACCTCTGATGTCACAGCACCATTAGAAGTATTTGGTGTGGCATCACGTAAGACTTGGTTTAGCAATTACGAAGTCATTACCATTGCCGTTGATAATCAAAACCAAATCACCACCGAAGAAGGCTTAAAGCTATACGCTGACACTTGGATAGGCGCACACCCTGAAGTAGATGTATTGTTGGTGCCTTCAAGTTATAGCATGAAGCCACTATTAGAAAACACCGATTTAATTAGCTTTATTAAAAAAACAGGCGCCCAAGCTAAGTGGATGGCCAGTAATTGTTCCGGTGCCTTTCTATTGGCAAAGGCAGGGTTATTAAACGGTAAAAAAGCCACCACCTGGGCTGGCGGCGAATCGGGTTTGAAATCGCAATTTAGTAAAGTAGATGTTCAATTTGATACCAATGTAGTGGTTGATGACAAAGTCATTACCTCAAACGGCAGCCTAGTGAGCTATCAAGCGGCATTAGTGTTGTTATCAAAATTATCGTCACCAAGTAAAGCGCAAGAAGTTTCTGAAGCCATACAATACCAAAGGTTTTCTCAAGCGGCCTTTTAAAGACCCAATACACTTTAATTTTCACCCACCTTTAAAGCCAATGCAAAATACTGCATTGGCTTTATTTGTTATTTTTTAGGCTTTAAGGGAACTTTAATTATTTATGGCGGATGTGTACCGTTTTCTCACAACTGGCATACACCACATCATTTTTATCCTTAAGAGATATATTGTATGTACGGTCTAATTTTTTAGAATTTTTAAGCTCATTCTTTATTAAAGTGATTTCATCTTTATCAATTTTAAAATGGGCGTATAAATTCTTAAAGCCGGGGCGCTTAAAATAAATGGTGGCTGCTTTATCTACCACATGGAATTTTTTACCAAGAATTTTATACAGCATCACCCCATACATGGGGTCTAAAGCACTGTATAAGCTTCCGCCCCAAATCATGCCTAGATGGTTTTTTGTTTTCCAAGATAAATTCAGCTTAATTTTTATCTCGTGAAAGTCTTTAGAAACCCTTACCACTCTAGCACCCGACCCCCTGTAAGCGGGTGAGAGATTAAAAAGCCATTTATAAAAAGTTGCCATGAATACTGACATGCCTGTGACCTCTCAAGTGTTTAAGTGCTAAATTTTTTAAAACACTTTAGTCATGCTTCATGGATAAAATAATTTTACCCTTGGCCCTGAAACTACGACTATAATCATGGGCTTTACTGGCATCCTGTAATGGATATACGGAATCAATTACTGGGGTGACTTGGCCATTTTCAATTAAGCGAGCAATTTCTTGTAAGTCTCTGCCATTTGACTGCACCAGTACCATTTTTATTTTTTTAGTGGCCTGACTAAAAATGGATTGAATAGACGTTTTGATGCTCGCTATTAAATTTTGTGGGCTAGGTATGGTCGAGACGTATGTGCCGCCTTTATTCAGTACCTTCATATAAGGGGTGAAACCATGTCGGCCAATGGTATCGAATACCACATCATAAACGGATAGCTCGCTCATGAAGTTATCCTGTTTGTAGTTAAAAATATCTTGTGCCCCTAACTCTTTCATTAAGGCAATACTGGTTGGCCCGCAAACCGCATCAACTTCCGCCCCTAACGCTTTGGCAATTTGAATGGCAAACGTTCCCACACCACCACTGCCCCCTACTACTAATACTTTTTGCCCTGAACTAAGGTTGGCTTTCTTTTTAAACGCTTGCCAAGCAGTTAATGCGCATAGGGGAACGGCTGCTCCTTGCTCGAAAGTAATATTACTGGGTTTTAAAGCAATGGATTTTTCATTCACCACTACCTGCTGTGCATAACAGCCCAAACCATCCCGAGGATTTTTCATCACCATTACTTCTTGGCCAATCTTAAAATTTTTAACGCCACTGCCTACTTTGATGATTTTGCCACACGCATCACTTCCCAGAATAAGGGGAAACTTAGGCACGGCAAATTGCATTTGATATTTACCGCTTCGGATCAGCCAATCGCGAGGGTTAATGCTGGCTGCTTCTACTTGCACTAAAACCTGCTGACTGTTCATTTCGGGGGTAGGTTGAGTCGTGTATTGTAAAACATCACTTTTACCGTACTGAGTCTGAATAATGGCTTTCATATTAACCTTCCTAATTATCAGTATAGCTAATTAAATCAATATAGTTCGTTAACGAACTATATGCACAAAAAAAGCCTTAGCCTTCAAAGTTTTTAAGTATTTTGTCCATCACTACAATAGTT
>OJDR01000046.1_pt1 | contig 58018 bp, 39 predicted proteins | sample 1593081 | NCBI WGS metagenome assembly OJDR01 (sample SAMN05416873, study PRJEB24817) | seawater metagenome | isolation source: Sea water | place: Canada:Atlantic | collected 2013-11
ACGATGCCAATGAATCTGCCGACAGTGATGGCGATGGCGTGGGCGACAACAGTGACGCCTTCCCCAACGATGCCAATGAATCTGCCGACAGTGATGGCGATGGCGTGGGCGACAACAGTGATGCCTTCCCTAATAACGCAGGCGAATCCACTGATACCGATGGTGACGGTGTAGGAGATAGCAGCGATTTAGATGACGATGGCGACATGTGGAGTGACAGCGATGAACAGGCCTGTGGCAGCGACAGTTTAAACAGCGCTTCTGTGCCTAGCGATCATGATAATGACCATATCTGTGACGCACTGGATAATGACGATGACAACGATGGGGTTAATGATGCAAATGATGCGTTCCCATTTAATGCAGCAGAATCGGCCGACAGCGATGGTGACGGTGTGGGCGATAATTCAGACGCCTTCCCATTTAATGCCAGCGAATATCAAGACAGCGACGGTGACGGGGTTGGTGACAATAGCGACCCATTCCCTAATGATGCTAATGAGTCAGTGGATACCGACAACGATGGCACCGGTAATAATAGCGATACCGATGACGACAATGATGGCGTACCAGATGATGTGGATTTATTCCCACTGGATGCCAATGAAGACAGCGATTTCGATGGCGATGGCCTAGGCAATAATAGCGACACCGATGATGACAATGATGGCGTATTAGACGTAAACGATGCCTTCCCATTTAACGCCGAGGAATCTGCTGATAGTGATGGCGACGGCGTGGGCGACAACGGTGATCCCTTCCCTAATGATGCCACAGAATCCGCCGACAGTGACGGCGATGGCGTGGGTGATAACAGTGACGCCTTTCCTAACGATGCCAATGAATCCATAGACTCAGATGGAGATGGCGTGGGCGACAACGGTGATGCCTTCCCTAATGACGCCACTGAGTCCGCCGACAGTGATGGTGATGGCGTGGGTGACAATTCAGATGCCTTCCCTAATGACGCAGGCGAATCCACTGATACCGATGGTGACGGCATTGGTAATAATAGTGACGATGACGACGACGGCGATGGCACATTAGATATTAACGATGCCTTCCCACTGGATGCCAATGAATCCCTAGACACAGATGAGGACGGCATTGGTAACAACACCGACACCGATGATGACAATGACGGCGTATTAGATGCAAATGACGCCTTCCCACTGGATAGCAATGAATCGCTGGACAGCGATGGTGACGGTGTAGGCGACAACAGCGATGCCTTCCCTAATGATGCCAATGAAGATACCGACAGTGATGGCGATGGCGTGGGCGACAATAGTGATGCCTTCCCTAATGATGCCAATGAATCCACTGACAGTGACGGCGATGGCGTGGGCGACAATAGCGATGCCTTCCCTAATGACGCCAATGAATCCGCCGACAGTGACGGCGACGGAGTCGGTGACAACAGCGATGCCTTCCCTAACGATGCTAACGAATCCGCCGACAGCGATGGCGATGGTGTCGGTGACAACAGCGATGCCTTCCCTAATGACGCCAATGAATCTGCTGACAGTGATGGCGATGGCGTGGGTGATAATGCCGATCCATTCCCCAATGATGCCAGCGAAAGCGTGGATACCGATGGCGATGGCATTGGCAATAACAGCGACACAGACGATGACAATGATGGCTACCTTGATAATGAAGACGCCTTCCCAGAAGACGACAGCGAGTGGCTAGACACAGACGGCGATGGTGTAGGCAACAATTCAGATACCGATGATGACGGTGACGGCGTGTTGGATATTAACGATGCCTTCCCATTAAATGCCGGCGAATCGGCGGACAGTGATGGCGATGGCGTGGGCGACAATTCAGATGCTTTCCCTAACGATGCCAATGAAAATACCGACACAGACGGCGATGGCATTGGCAACAATACCGATGACGATGACGATGGTGATGGCACGCTGGATATTCACGATGCCTTCCCACTGGATGCCAATGAAACCCTAGACACAGATGGTGACGGCATTGGTAACAACACCGACACCGATGATGACAATGACGGCGTATTAGATGCAGATGACGCCTTCCCACTGGATAGCGGTGAATCGCTGGACAGCGATGGCGACGGTGTAGGCGACAACGGTGACGCCTTCCCTAATGATGCCAATGAAGATACCGACAGTGATGGCGATGGCGTGGGTGACAACAGTGATGCCTTCCCTAATGATGCCAATGAATCCGCTGACAGTGACGGCGATGGTGTAGGCGACAACAGTGACGCATTCCCTAATGACGCCAATGAAAGTTCCGATACCGATGGCGACGGCATTGGCAATAACACCGATACCGATGATGACAATGACGGTGTGCTTGATATAAATGACGCCTTCCCACTGGATGCCACTGAGTCGGTGGATACCGATGGCGATGGCATCGGCAATAATAGCGATTTAGATGATGATGGTGACGGCGTACTGGACGTAAACGATGCCTTCCCATTGGATGCTGCGGAATCAGCCGATAGCGATGGTGATGGCGTGGGCGACAATGGCGATGCCTTCCCCAACGACGCCAATGAAGACACCGACACCGATGGTGATGGCGTGGGCAACAACAGCGATACCGATGACGACAATGACGGCGTACCAGATGCAGACGACGCCTTCCCACTGGATGCCACTGAGTCCCTAGATACCGATAACGACGGCGTGGGCAATAATAGCGATACCGATGATGACAACGACGGTGTATTAGATGTGAACGATGCCTTCCCATTAGATGCCAGTGAATCGGCAGACAGTGACGGCGACGGTGTAGGCGACAACGGTGACGCCTTCCCTAATGATGCCAACGAAGACACCGACACCGATGGCGATGGAATAGGCAATAACGCCGACACCGATGACGACAACGATGGTGTGCTAGATGACGATGATGCTTTCCCATTAGACGACAGCGAAACTCTGGATACCGACGGCGATGGCATAGGCAATAATAACGATTTAGATGATGACGGTGACGGCGTATTAGATGTGGATGATGCCTTCCCACTGGACGCCACTGAATCAATAGACAGCGATGGTGATGGTGTAGGCGACAACAGTGACGCCTTCCCTAATGATGCCAATGAAACCACCGACACCGATGGTGACGGCATTGGCAATAACACCGACACCGATGATGACAACGACGGTGTATTAGATGTAGACGATGCCTTCCCTCTTGATGCCAGCGAATGGCTCGACACCGACGGTGATGGCATAGGCAATAATGCCGACACCGACGATGACAACGACGGCATTCCCGATGTGGATGACGATGACCCACTTAACCCACCAGCAGATGCCACCATCGCCACACAAGATTGGCAGGGATTCTATACTGGCCAAAGCTGGTACCTTACCGACTTCGGCCTCACCCTAGACAGTGACCGTGATGAATACGTAGTGGATGAAGAAATTAAATTTGATCTTAGCTGGACCAAGCGCACCCGTAATCAATTGGCCGACATATTTGGCATACCAAGAGATGAAATGAGCCACGACCTGGCCAATGCGTTATGCCCTCCTAAAATTGAAGTGGGTAAAGCCAGTGTCTATGGAGCCGGCAGCGCCACTAACATGATTAGTGAGCTCGACAGCGATTTATACCACTGTGGCGTCAGCGGCAATGAGCCAGCTACGCTTCGCATTCGTTCCTTTATTCCCACTAAAGTGGGGTATCGTTATCGGGTTAATGCCAATTATCAGATGCGTAATTACAACATGCCTAACAATGCATACCGTCATTTGGTCATGCGCTTTGGTGGCACCGTGAACCACTTTGAACCGGTATTTGGTGAATTCCATGAGGCCACCATAAACATAGTGGCCACCCGTCCATTTAGTAAATTGGTATTAAAAGACAACGGCCTGCCCGACAGTTACGGAATATTAGTTGATGAAGTGGAAGTAATTGAGCTGGGTAAAGTAGAAGACTATGACGCTTGTAGCGCACTATTTGCCACTAACTCTAAAGGCTTCCGTAAGTGCATACTGGGTGAAGTGGATACCACTCAAGCGTGCACCATGGACAACTTCGAGTTCACCTACCAACCTAAAGGTAATGTCAATGCCGACAGACAAGGGGTCGCCAATGTAATGCTTCAAGAAGAAGCCACTGATGGCGAGGTCAATTTCTTATCTTTGGGTGTGAAAGGCCGCCTGATTAGCCGCTGCTATATCGATGACTACCTTGCTGCCTTCCCAGTTTATAATCAGCAATTAATATTGCGGGAAATCGCTTGGGGGGATGAAACCGTAGAAAACTACCCAGAACAAGCGCGCATTAACGTGCGCCTAAGCCATTGTCTGGACGACAACCTTAACGGCACCCAGCATTTAGGCTTGATAAATACCGGCGAAGTATTCAGCTACGACTTTACAGAAAACGAAGAAGGTAAGAGTTATGAAAGTTGCCGCATGAAAAAACTCATTATACGGGACAAGACCCCTAACAATAGCCCATCAACTGACGGGGTTGACCTTAATTCCCTAGAGTTCCGCGCCCTTTAAAGCTGTCTTAATTGTTACGCGAAAATGAATGAAGCCCACTTAATTAGTGGGCTTCATTCATTTGGTGCTTATTTGCTTAAAGTTAGGTGAAGAACAACCCCAAAATACAGCCTACTGCCATGGTCCATACAATGGTTCTGGGTAACCCTTTATTGGCCAAATACAAGGCCCCATAAATAACCCTTAATATAATGTAACTCACCGCTAACCCATCAATTAAGGTCTGATCGCCTCCTATCTGATGGGCAATGATCACAGCGGCCATAAAACCAGGGACCGATTCAAAAGTATTCATTTGCGCCCAATTAGCGCGCTGACGATAACCCTGTAATTCATTTAAAAACGCTCTGGGCGCAAGATTATGCTTAGGTTTATAACCGGGCCCTGAAAATTTAGCGATGCCGGTAAATATCACTGGCAATAAAATAGCCACAAAAATACACCAATAGGCAATGGTCATGATTCTTCCTCTTATTTGTTATTATTCGATTAATATAAATTTCACACAATTTATTTGTGTAAAGTAACAAATCTTCTTAACCAATTGAATAGCCACAAGATAAACTTATACCCGGTATTAAAAGCTAAACGATGTCTGCACTGAGACATTCCTAGCTAATTGGCTAACAGAGTCATTGCCAGCGTGATAAAAGCTCCCTCTTCGCCTGCCCTGTGGCATAATACCGCGCCTTAGCAGGAGCACACATGAACGAACGCGCCAACAGCACAGACTTCTTAAAAATATTTTTACAAAATATTCCCATGATGGATGTTCGCGCTCCTGTGGAATTTAATAAAGGTGCCTTTCCCAATAGCCAGAATATTCCGTTACTAAATGATGAACAGCGAACCATCATTGGTACCCGCTACAAAGAACAAGGCCAAGATCAAGCCATTGCGTTAGGCAATGAGTTGGCCACAGCAGAAATACGCCAGCAACATATTCAAGACTGGCAAGCCTTTACCGAGCAACACCCAAATGGCTATTTATATTGTTTCCGTGGTGGCTTGCGCTCTCGGGTGTCGCAACAATGGTTGAAAGACTCAGGCACCAATTACCCTTTTATTGAAGGGGGCTATAAAGCCATGCGCACCTTCTTAATAGATGAACTAAAAGCCAGTATTCAATCAATTCCCTTGGTGCTCATCAGTGGCAAAACCGCCAGCGGCAAAACACACTTTTTACACACACTGTCACGCTATGTGGATTTAGAAGGTTTAGCCAATCACCGAGGCTCAAGTTTTGGGGCCATGGTGAGTCCACAACCCAGCCAAATTGATTTTGAAAATGCCTTATCTATCGATTTATTAAAGCAACGCCACCAACATTCGTTGCCGGTATTTATGGAAGATGAAGGCCGTTTAATTGGGCAAATTGCCATTACTCCTGAATTGCGCAATGCCATGACGCAGCAATACCCTATTGCCATACTAAACACCCCCATGGAAGAGCGAGTGGCCATCGGCGTAAAAGATTACATCACCGACCTAATGCCCCACTACCAAGAGCAATATACCGAACAAGCCCATGCTATCTTTAGTGAAAAAATATTATTTAATTTAGGACGTATACAAAAGCGCTTGGGGGGCGAGCTTCATAAGACGCTTCACACACAACTTTCTGATGCCCTAACCACATTTAAAAATGGCGACGACAGTGGTTTTTATGCCCCCATCGAAACCTTATTACGCCAATACTACGACCCCATGTACGACTACCAATTAAAAAAACGTGAAGGGCGAATATTAATGCGCGGTACTAAAAAAGAATTGCAAGAGTGGGCCGAGCAGTATCGTCCATAATGACAAGAATTTTCAATTTCATTCACTTTATCCCACACTTAGAAAAAATAAAAAGGACTAAAATGCACCACACACTAAAACGCTTATTTTCCATTTTCACTCTGTCAATGGCCCTGATTTTAGCCTTTAGCCCTTTGGCGCAAGCGCAACCAACCGGCTTCAGCTTTACCGCCATACCCGACCAAGACGCCACACAGTTAAAAAAACGTTTTGATAAAGTAGCGCAATATTTAACGCAACAACTGGGCTTTCAAGTGAATTATGTACCGGTAAAAAGCTACGCCGCCGCCATTACCGCATTTCGTAACAATCAGGTTCAACTGGCTTGGTTTGGTGGGTTGTCAGGCGTGAAAGCCCGTCAGTTGGTGCCCAATAGTCAAGCCATTGCACAGGGCTTTGAAGACCAATCTTTTGTGAGTTATTTTATTGCGCATCAAAGCACCGGCCTTCAAGCCAGCGATGCATTCCCTAAAGACATCAAAAACAAAACGTTCACGTTTGGCTCTAAGGGCTCCACTTCTGGGCGCTTAATGCCGGAATATTATATTCGTGAAAATTTAGCGGCCCCTAAAGATACCTTTAAAAAAGTCGGCTTCAGTGGCGATCACAGCCGTACCATTGCTTTGGTTCAAGCAGGCAGTTATGAAGTGGGTGCTGTAAACTACAAAGTGTGGGACAAAATGCTAAGTGAAGGCAAAATAGATCAGAACAAGGTATCGATTATTTGGAAAACCCCCAGCTACCCAGATTACCAATGGAGTGTTCGCGGCGACCTTGATCAAGTATTTGGCAAAGGCACCAAAGATAAAGTTCAGCAGTCATTATTGAGCATGAAAGATGAAGCCTTATTAAATAGCTTTCCACGTCAATCCTTTATTCCTGCCACTAACCAAGATTACGCCCCCATTAAGAAAACCGCACAAGCTATTGGTTTAATGGACTAAAATGCTATTCGCTTTAAATAATCAACATTTGGGTTATGGCGCGCAAACGGTTTTAACAAACCTGACGCTTACCATCAACCCAGGTGAAAAAGTGGCCATTATTGGCGAAAGTGGTGCTGGTAAGTCCACCTTACTAAGCGCCCTTCGAGAACAGTGCCCCCACAATGTTGCTTGGTGCCCTCAACAATTGGGCTTGGTGCCCATGCTCAATTGCCTACACAACATTTACATGGGGCAACTGCATAACCACCATTTTTTAGTAAACCTTTTGCGCCTCATTTATCCTGGCACCCGCATTACACAAGAGATTTCCCTGCTCACTCAGAAACTTGGCATAGAAGAGCAACTTCACAATGCCTGTGAGCAGCTCTCGGGTGGCCAACAACAAAGAACGGCCATAGCTCGGTCCATCTATTCGGGCAAAAACATCTTTATTGGCGACGAACCGGTCAGTGCCCTTGATGCCTTTCAAGCCCAGCATGTGTTAACAGTACTCACTCAAACCTTTGACACTCTTGTGGTCAGCCTGCACGATGTAGCGCTAGCCAAACAGCATTGCCAGCGCATCATAGCGCTCAAAAGCGGCCAAATTTTATTTGATATGCCCAGCCAAAAAGTGAGTCAACAAGCCCTAAATGGGGTTTACCAGTAAACATGCTTTCCTTTACGCCCACCTCCACAGGCCAAGTGTCCGCCTTGCGTAAAGTCACTGCATTCATGGCGCTATTGGCAGGTATAGCCCTGCTATTTGCTGATGTAGAAATTAACAGTGCTAGCCCTTGGTTTGAGATTCAGCTCATGGCCAAAGGTTTTAGCCAACCTGCATTTATGGATTTATCTACCCTAAGCGAAGCGCTATTTACCACCCTAGCCTTTGCTTTTCAGGGGGTATTTGTGGGGGCTATTTTAGGTTTCATCATGGCGCTGGGGTTTGGCTCAGTCTGGGTACGCGCCTTTGCGGCTTTTATTCGCTCCATACATGAATTGTTTTGGGCACTGCTGTTTATTCAAATATCAGGCTTAAGCGCCTTAACTGGTTTTTTAGCCATTCTAATTCCGTTCACTGGTATTTTTGCCAAAGTGTTTGCAGAAATTTTAGAAGAAGCCGATCACGCACCAGAGCGTACTCTTAACCCAACTACTTCGTATTTAAGCCGATTATTTTATTCGCGTATTATCATGGCGTGGCCTCAATTAAGTGCCTATGGCCGCTATCGCTTAGAATGTGCCATTCGTTCAAGTGCGGTATTAGGGTTTGTGGGTTTGCCCACCCTAGGGTTTGAAATGGAGAGTTATTTTAAACAAGGGGAATATGCCCATGGGGCAGGTCTTTTATACGTATTTTTTATTTTAATCGCCACCTTAAAATATTGGGTAAAACCCATCTTATTTCCCATCTACGGAATATTGGCCTTTGTGTATTTACCTCCAGTGGCGAATATTCAATGGCCCTTAGTGAAAACATTTTTAAGCCATGACATTGTTCCGTTGTCGTTGCAACAAGGGGACACAGCGGGCTTTTTGGCTTGGTTACAATTTTTATGGCAAACCCAAATAGCTCAAGGTCTTGTTAACACCCTTTTACTTAGCCAGGTGGCTTTAATTTTAACCGGGCTTTTGGCATTGATGTTATTTCCTTTTAGCAGCCCGTTGTTCTTTTCAAAAATGCCAAGGGCCTTGGGCCAAACCACACTGATTGTTTTTCGTTCTTGTCCAGAGTATTTACTGGCATTTGTGGGGTTAATCATTTGGGGCCCTTCCATGCTGCCTGCCATTATTGCCCTGACCATTCACAATGGCTCTGTGATTGCCCATTTATTGGCCCTACAAAGCCAAACATTAAAATTTAGAGCCGACGCAAGCCAAGGGGTGAATTTATATTTCTTTGAAGCTCTACCGCGCTTATACGGCAACTTCGTGGCATTGCTGTTGTATCGCTGGGAAATTATTTTAAGAGAAACCGCCATACTGGGCATGCTGGGCATTCCCACACTGGGCTTTTATATCGACTCGGCATTTGAAGAGATTCGCTTTGATCGCGCTATACTGCTGATACTGGTCACAGCTTTGTTAAATATAATCGTAGACCATGTGGCTCGCTACTTACGCCACCAGCTGCATGTATCAGCTGTGCCCGAATCTTTATGAATCAGGTTAAGATAACAACACCCATTTATTTTACACAATTATTATTGGATAGCCGTTCGTGCAATCATTGCCAAACGTAAAAGACATAGTATTAGTGGGCGGCGGCCATACCCATGCATTGCTCATTCGCATGTGGGCCATGAACCCTGTGCCGGGCTTGCGCATAACGCTTATTTCACCACAGGTACATACGCCCTACTCTGGCATGCTGCCTGGATTAGTGGCTGGCCATTATACTTTTGATCAAACTCATATCGATCTACAAAGGTTATGTGCTTGGGCCAATGTACGATTCATTATGGCCAGTGCCAATGCCATTGACCCTGATAACAAAACCATCAGCTTACCAACACGGCCCAATATTCATTACGACTTTTGCTCGGTAGACATTGGCAGCACACCTAACCAAGATATAACGGGCTGTAAAGAACATGCAGTGGCTGTAAAGCCCATTAGCGAATTTTACGGTCAGTGGCAAAACTTGCAGCAACAATTATTGCAGCGAAAAACCGAAACCGCTGCACAAGCGCCCATGAAAATAAGTGTGATTGGTGGCGGTGCCGGTGGCATAGAACTGATATTTGCCATGAATCATTGGTGCACACAACACGACTGTCAGGCACAGTTCACGCTTGTGAGCCGAGGCAATAATTTACTCAGTGGTGCACCAAAATCTTTACAAAAACAATTAGACAAAAAACTCATTGAAAACAATATTCATAGCTTGCTGGGTTTTGATACACAAGAAATTTTCGCCACCCACATTCATGGCATCACTGTGCACAACCATACCAGCCAAACAATTGAATGCCACCAAGCTTTTTACTGCACACAAGCCTCGGCCGCCCCTTGGCTGAATAAAAGTACCCTTGCTTTAACTGAACAAGGCTTTATTAAAATAAAAGATTCCTTACAATCCACCAGTCACCCAAGCCTGTTTGCCGCCGGTGATATTGCCCATCAAGTGAATGACCCACGGCCTAAAGCCGGTGTGTATGCGGTACGCATGGCGCCCATTTTATTTCACAATTTAATCGCCACGGCCCTCAATAAGCCTTTAAAAACGTTTAAACCCCAAAAAGATTTTCTAAGTCTCTTAGCCCTAGGGGATCAATATGCCCTTGCCAGTCGTAAACCTTTTTCCTTAAGTGGCAAACTAATGTGGAAATGGAAAAACCACATTGATGTGGAATTTATGAATCAGTTTCACCAATTGCCCGCTATGGATGCCTCTTCTGTAACATCCTCTGCAATAGATTCAAACTTACAAAGTGAATTAGGCATTAAAGATATTCACGAATTAAGCATGCGCTGTGGCGGCTGTGGTGGAAAAGTGGGGGCCAGTGTATTGAGTGAAGTGCTAAATGAGCTTAAGCCTTACCCTCAAGCGGATGTATTAGTGGGTTTAGACAGCCCAGATGACGCAGCGGTGATCAACATCCCCACGAATCAAAAATTAGTGCAAACCATTGACCATTTAAAAACTTTCATTGACGACCCTTACCTGTTTGGGCAGTTAGCTGCATTACACGCCTTAAGTGATGCGTTTGCCATGAATGCTCAACCACAGTCAGCACAAGCCTTAGTGCAACTGCCCATTGCCAGCGAAGCCATTCAAAAAAGAGATATGGCTCAGCTCATGCAGGGGGCTCTGAAGGTATTAAATACGCACCACTGTACTTTAGTAGGTGGGCACACCAATGAAGAAACTCAATTGAGTTTAGGTTTCTGCATTAATGCATTAGCCCAACCAAAAGACATATTGCATAAGCAAGGGGCCAATAAAGGGGAAGTGCTGATATTGACTCAACCTTTAGGCAGCGGCGCACTGTTTGCTGCACACATGCGCGGGCAGGCCAATGGCACAGATATTCAGCAAGCACTTAAACATATGCTGCAATCAAACCAACAAGCTGGCAAAATTTTTCAACAGTTTAATGCCTCAGCCTGCACCGATGTCACCGGCTTTGGTTTGCTTGGTCATTTAGTCGAAATGTTAAAAGGAAAAGAGATTGGGGCAGAATTAACCCTTGATAAAATAGATGCTTTATCGGGTTCACTGCTGGTCATGAAAGCAGGCATATTTAGCTCATTACAGCCTAAAAATGTACGTTTATGCCGCGCCCTTTATAATCAGGAAGCGTTTATTCATCACCCCAAGTATCCATTGTTATTTGACCCACAAACTTGTGGTGGGTTATTGGCAAGCGTAAGTGCTCAGCAAGCACAAGATTGCATCGCGGTGTTAAAAGAAAATGGCTACTCATGCAGTGCCATTATTGGCCAGTTAACTCCATTACCAGAACAGGGGTTAATTACGCTTAGCCACTGAGCATAATCAACCCAGTACAAATTACATATTAAAAATTGATCAGCACGGATTATTATGAACACTAAAATTCACAAAAAATTAAATGAATTGTCCATTAATTTAATGAAGGCGGCCGATCGCCAAGACGCAGAAAAGTTTTACCCCCTATACGATGAGCTTAAAGCCCTTTGCTTTGATAACGAATCTGACCCGGTTAAGAATCACCCAGAACAATGGGAAACCCTTGCCGATTTCACCGATGAATTAGATCAAGCCATTGAGTATTACCAGGTGGCCCTAAAATACGCAGCCCATCTTAAATCGGGAGAATTCAAAGCCTCCATTCATTATTCTATGGCCGTTTTATACAAAGACCATAATCAAGCGGCACTGGCCCTTGAGTGTGTCAATATAGCCAACGCCAGTATGAAGCGTGTACATGATGAAATTCTGCAAGAGGAGATTGACCAGTTAATTAGAGAGCTTTCCTAGAAAATTAATAAATAACAAATGAAAACTAAAAAGCCTTTGCTGATGGTCAATCGGCAAAGGCTTTTTAGTTTTTAATTCTCTGTCATGTCATACGACATATGTCATTTAAAAATCATTCTTGTATTAAGGTAAACACCCCAGTGGTGTGTTTATTTATATTGTCAGACGTACCAAGGTTAAAGCCCCCCGCAAATATATCACCAGGGTTCACAAAAAATCCCCCTACTGTGCCAATCACTTCGTTGGTGATAATAGTCCCTTCCATCCCGCCTTGATGAATGTGCCCTCCAACCGTTTGAGTATAAAATTCTGGATACGCAATTTCATCGTATTCATCCGTCATCATCTGACCGCTAAATTGAACATCCCAATAAGACTGGGCATCACTGGTTTCCATGTTCATGGTTTCTATATTCAATTGACCATTGGTAATTTGACCATTACCAAAGTCCACATCAAATTCCCCAGTAAAATGACTCACAATACCATCATCCGCAAAACCAATACACTGACCGTAATCGCTACAATCGCCGCCACCAGCAAAACTCACATTACCCGTTAAATCATTAATGTCGGCCCGCTCGCCAAATACACCAAAGATTAAATTGCTTTCATCAAGGAAATTAAACTCAGAGCCACCCGACACTAAATTAATATCCACGCCATCACCCGGGCTGGCCAACCAAGCCCCCCAACGAATATTGCCATTGTTGGCATCATTCACGTTGTTAATTTGAATGTCACAAATTTTTCCATTATTCGCACAACTTTTAAAATCTTTGTAAGAGTCCACGGTATCTTCCGTATCCCGAGTAGACGTTTCTAAAAACGATAATATAAAGTCACCATTAGAGTCTTCACTGCCAGATAAGCTCACCCAAATTGGACTGTCGTTATCCGCACGCCACGACCCATACCCCAAACTTAAATTGGTATTGGTACTCCAAAACCAATCGGTATTAGGGCTGCTACTAGAGCCCCCTAACTGGGCCATAAGCTGCTGATCTGGAATGGAGTTTCCTGAATCAAATGTCAACGACATTTGGCTAATGTAATCATCTCCAGAGTCCACCGGTTGAAACACAAAGCGCTGACCCGCAGGGTCATCTACTAACAATACTTCCACAGGAATACTGTTATAGGTTAGCTCTGAATTTAAATGGTCCACCAAGTCCTGAGGGTTGGTTATATCAGCATTAATATAAAGCATGGTAGTGGTTGGTGTACCAATATCACTCACTGAATCATAGGTGGTGTAATTAAAATCAAGATAAGCCGTTTGCCCAGAGGCTGAAAAATCAAACGCGATAAAATTATTCACATTTACCGCATTAGGAGATTCTAACTGGCTATTAAAATTAGGAAGCCCATCACTGCCAATGCTATAACCTAGTTGCATATTTAAGGCCGATATATTGTGTGATTGAGCAAGACTCCATTCTTCGTCACTTAATATATTGGGATATGGACTAGTGTGTATATCGATGCCTGAATAGGGGTCTTCAAAGATTGAGGGGGCACTCACCGTTGTTTTCACTATTGCTTCTTCAATATTTACTACTAACTCCTCTTCATCTTCTTTACTTTTCTTCTTAATCGCTTCTTTGGCTTCTGTTGTTTCAATTTCCTCTGGCACTTCTGTATTTTCCACAAGCAATTCTATGGATTCATCCTCTTCTGAATCTGAAGACGTTTCGTCAGCGTCTTCATCTGTCGATTCTTTTTCATCAGACGTATTTTTCGTCAATGAAGCAGGGACAACCAATAACCCAAGAGGAGGCATCCCCAAAGTTACCCTAGTATAATTAAAGTCATTACCCAAACCTAAATCAATGGAGCCCGCTTCGTTTTCAACACTGATGCCGCCCACATAAACCGCCATCACATAACTATCACTGCTTTCTTGCTGTATTTCATAGTTAGTTCCGCGTATTCCCACTGAAGCGGCAGGTGTTTGAACTCGGTAGGCACTTTTATCACCCTTACCAATAATACCGGTAATGGTTCTAAAGCCTCCTGTGACTAAATTCATCACCACTTCTTTTTTACTGGTGCCACGGCTGCCATCATCGTATAAATAACTGGTTATGCTTAATTCACTACTGGGTTTAATGGTCATTAAGGCTTTATCAATAAAACGTAATTGCACCGATCCATTGGCACCGGTTTTAATCACCTCACCGCTGTAAATTTTTGAGCGACGTTCAAGCGTACGGGTTTTCCCTAAGGTAGACACCGCACTCACCTGACCTTTGGCCAATATTACTTGTGCTGCCAAATCAGCAGCACTGGCAGACAGGCAAAAGCTCGCCACGAACAACAAAACAACACACTGAACCAAAATATGTGTGAGCGATTTAGGGTTCATGTATCCTCCACGTAAACAAGTGCTTAGCATTAAAAACGATAACTCATGCCAAATTCAATTTTCGATCTTTGATAAGTATTGGCTTCAAGGGTACTGTCCGAATCCATAAAACTGACGTCATTCCTAAAGCCTAAATGCTTATTCATCGAATAACGCCACCCCACCACACCCACTATTACGGTGTCTTCTCTTAATTGAGTATATAAAGCCCGATTAATGCCATCGTGTTCACTTTCCACCACACTCAGAACGCCATAATAACTAATACGACTTCCCCAAAGGTTAGTACTTTGCAAAGTGGCCCCATAATATTCTTTGCCATTAAAATCGTTTACGTCATCTGCCGCTTCATCATTACCAATAAATGCCATTAGCGCCCAACTGTGTTTTTGTATAGGGCTAGATACCGAAAAACTGACTTTCTGTTGCTCTAAATCACCGTCGCTATTATCCTCATATACAGTCAAAGCAAGATGCCCGTTAACACCAAACTTCATTTCATTTCTAGCGGTATAGTTTAATTGAACGCTAGCCGTGGCTGTATCTAAGAAGCGATCTCCCTCAACCCCTACTATTTGATACTTACCCGCTCCACGCACATGAAAGGACTTTAAATAATAGTTGTAACCAGCTTCTGTTAACGCAGTGGTTAAATCGTAATCGTCTAGCTCGAAGTTGGCTTTATTTGAAGCTAATACCTTAGTGTCTATGGCACTTTGTTTAGTGAGCGGGCGCAAATAATATAAATTAAATAAGGTGCCCCAATACCCGCTTTCGGTTTCGCGAGCATCATTATTCAGGCGTACGTCATTAATAAATACTAATTCTTCTTTAGGTAAAAACGTTTCGTCTGTGGCGCTATTGATATTGGTGTCAAATCCACTGGCCAAATCGATGCTCACTAAAAATTGGGGTTCTACGCTGTTTTTTAAATCAGAAATGCGCAGCAAAAACTTGTATACATTGTCTTGCACGGGTTTTGGCGGATTTTGATCTAATACGCGATTAAACTCAATTTTCGAGCGCTCAAGATTTCGCAGATAAAAATGGGTGCGGGCCAACTCAAGGCGATAGCGAGGTTGTGAACCATCATTAAGTACTAAGCGCTCAAAAGCAAATAAGGCTTGATCAAAATGCTGGGTTTCTACTGCTGCTAAGCCAAATTGAAAATCAAACTGCTCTTCGCCTTCATGATTGTCAATCAGTTGTTCAGCCATCTCAAAGGCTTGCCTATGCAGGTTTAAGCTATTTAATTCTTCAAGGCTTTGCACCGAAGTGACAATGCTTTTTTTTGCCTCTGGCAAAGAGTTCTTATCTGTTACAGGGGCATTTTTTTCATCGGCGGCATGTCCATCTATTACTAGTACTGCCAATAACATGAGCAACATGTGCTTCATAGCGTTCAAACCATCAGTGTCAAATTTTGAGGTGTAATCGAGTTGAGTCTAGCAGCGATATGGCAATTAACCTGATTGAACAAGGTTTGAGTAATCTATATTACTAAATCATATAAGGTTTTAACTCATTAAATTATTTTAAAGAGGCAATTTTTTCATACTCATACCTGTCTACACTAAACGCAGTTATTCCCAAAAATCAGTTCAATTAAAATGAACGGACGCGGAGATGGTTATGTTTTCTAAAATTCGAACAAGCACAAAACTCCTGTTCATCTTGCTTGTATTTATCTTGCAAGGTGCACTTAGTGCTTGTGGTTCAAGTTCCAGTAATGATAGTGATGACCCTCAGGTTTCAAGCGATTCCAGCAAGGTCTATGTCACCCAAACTGGAGCGGTTACGGTTTCAGGCGTGGTGGTAGATGCGGTAAAGCGAACACTGATATCTGGCGCCACCGTCACCATTCGCGTAGATGGCAATAACTACTCGGTCACTTCCGCACCCGCCGGTCATGCAAGTCCAGGCTCTTTTGCCTTTTTACTAACACCTGGCGACAGTGAATATTTTTTAAGTGTGAGTACCAGCGACACCTACGCCCCCTATTTTTATGCTAACACCACACCCAAAATTAGCACATCAAGTGGCGGTATTGGTACACAAGATATTGGCTCGGTGGAACTCTACACAGCCATTGACACCACTGTTAGTGTGAAAAACATCTCCGGCGGTACTGCCATTTCAGGCTTAACCCTGTATTACGACACCAAGGACGTGGCAGAAACCAATTCATCAGAAACCGTCTCTATTTCAGGAGTGGACATTGTTGCTACAGAAACAGCTGGGGTTTATAGCTTTCCATTACCAGACAATGGCGTTGATTACGAAATAAAAATTAAGGAATTAGTAGATGGTAGTGAGGTGGCTTATGACCCCTACAATGCAACTATTACAGATAATGTGCTTACGAGCCTTCAAGCAGGTAACAATAGCTCTTACTATTTTAAAACCAGCGACACTAAAGAATTTACAATTTTTATTCATCTAATTGATGAAAATGGCGATGCGTTTGATGCCGGCGAAGTACTGGTTTTAAATGAAACGGGTGGAAATGAGGCCATATTTGCAGAACGAAATGCAACAACAACCAATGAATATGTTCTCATTGTAAATGCACCTTCTCCTATCACCACACCAGCAGCAGCCACCTTTGATTACACCATTCTTAATTTAGATTTAGATGGCGATGGTATTTACGATACCGCCACCGCTCAATTGACCACACTTGATGAATCAACCAATGTATTAGATGGTGGCTCTTTTGATTCTAACCGAGAGGCAACTGTTGTGGTGCCCATTTCAACTCTCAGTGCAGACCAAAACATTTCAGCTGAGTTGATCAGCAATAATGATAAGTTTCAGGTAAATGGCATTGCACAAGTCATCGTCGCGTTTGACAGGCCTGTTGGTTTAGTTCACGGAATGCGATGGAGTATGACCACGTTCACTGAAACAAGCCCGTCTATTGGTGTCGATAACCCAGCCTCAATTTTTAATGCCACGGTAACCCCAGCTGTTGCAGGCACCACCACAGCAACAGAAACACAGGTAACATTAAATGCCAACAATCTCCAATATGACTATTTAGACGATGCCAGTGCCGCTCAAGTAAGTGCCCAAATTGCCGATGCTAATGGTGAGCTAGTTTCTCCTATGGACGTTGTGTTTGGAACTGCAGACACCATCACTGAATTAGATTCAACTGCCTATGCCTTTTCAGCGAACAATACTTTACTCACCATTACTTTAGATTCGTCAATATTATTGGCTAACCACCAATATACATTTGAATTCGCTGTAAAAGGCACGCTATCAGATACGCCCGTTGCCTATATAAGTAAAACTATTCGAGCAAAATCAAATGCCACAGTCACAGGGCTAAATCAATTAACTCTAGATAATTTTGATTACCTTGATACAGTTAATACGGACCTCACTACCTCACCCACTTCCCTAAATTTTACTAATCAAAATGATCATATTGACCTATTCACTTCTTTAACAGGTGCCACAATGACAGGCACATCAACACAGGCTTCTGCCCGGCATTTAACTTATTCACTCACAGAACCTGTATTTGACTCTTTAAATGCTGGATTTTATCTAGTATCTCCTGTGCAACTCAGTGGTACTTTTCGCGTTGTCTCTCAGTCTGAAACTTACTTAAATGCCAGTGTACTTACGACAGATGTGACGACACTCACAGGAGAGTACTATGGTTTAGATTACACAAGTAATAGCGGGATTGACCTAGAAGATGTGGACTTAAGCGATCTTACTAATATTACATCCGTTGTTAAATATGTCATGAATGAACCAAGTAACCACGGAATTGATGATACCGGTTTACAAACCACTTTCGGAAATCTACTGGATGCCACTGATGAAGATGGAAACCTTGATTCAACAGTGGTCACTTCAGGAGCCAATTTTAGTGCAGTAGACGTAGACAATAACGCCACAGCTATCACTGCAAACGGAGTCTATTATCTCTATTTAATTCCATTAGCGGCCCCTGTTAATGCAGGCGGGTACATATCTAAAGCGGTATTGGATTTCGATGTGAATGCCAATGGCACTAATTTTACCGGTAGCCAAGCCTACAATATTCAGTAGTATTATTGTGACCAAATTCCCAGCGAGTTTGGTCACAACTTTTATCTAATCCATTCAAATAACGCGCATTAATCTATCTTATTGTTTACCATATGCCCCAAATAAATTAAGCAATCGAGCACGCCATGATCACCTACCTATACTGGGCATTAATTATAGGCCTAGCGTTAACAGCACTAGTATTTTTTGGTTTTAAACAGAAAAGCTGGAAAGCCATGCTAATCAGCGTTGGGGGTATTTTATTTTTTGGCTGGGCGGCCTACTTCTTTCATTTTCAGCAAGTATTTGTAAAGCGTTGGGGCGGAGTAATGACGGTAACGGTGCCTCAAGGGCAATTGCATATGGGCGCCACTTGGAAAGACGATAACCTTTGGATTGAAAACTTTGAACCCAGCACCAACACTTGCCACTTTAGAGAATATTCAAAAGGGGCAGTATTGGAAGGCAAGGTGCTTATTAAAAACTGCAACCCATTAATGCCCAAATAGCGCCTATCTTTAATATGCTTTTATAAAACTGTGTCTAAAGTACTCACCTTGAATGCTAGCGATCAAGGTGAGTACTTTTTACCATACCTTAAATACTTGCCCGTTTAGCCCCCCTTCAATGCTTCTTTGAAATGCCATGGCCACACGTTTCGCCGATACCGACTCATAGCCTTTAAAGAATGGCCCATAAACATCCAAAGATTCTGTCACCACACTTGGGTTAACGGCGTTTATTCGTTGGCTATTTTTTAACTCAATGGCAGCAGATCGAATAAACCCCTCTATGGCGGCATTAACGGTGCTGGCGTTGGTGCCACCTATAATAGGTTGATCACTGACAATGCCTGATGTGAGTGTGATTGAGCCACCATCATTTAAATAATGCTGGCCAATCAGAGCCAAATTTACTTGCCCGAGTAATTTATCGTTTAAACCTAAGCTGAAATCTTCGGCAGTCATTTGTGCCAGTGGTGCAAAATGTAAATTGCCGGTGACACTAAGAATGCCATCTACCTTGCCGATTTTTTCAAATAGATTTTTTACACTATCACTCTGGGTAATATCTACCTGATGATCCCCCTGAGTTTTACCTACTTTAATTAGTTCGTGATGATCTGCTAAGTGATCAACCAACGCTCTGCCTAACGTACCGCTGGCACCTATGATCAATAATTTCATCATTTACTCCTCTTCTTTTCATGAGGTGCTCATTGTATTTATAACTATAAATTGATATATACCATTATATTTTATTCACTATGAACTATAAGTTGCCAATATGGATAAATTACTGGCTATGGAGGTCTTTTCGGAGGTCGCCCGCCTAGGAAGCTTTACCAAAGCCGCTGAGCGGTTTGCCATCACCCCAACCATGGTGGGCAAACATATTAAGCAACTGGAAAACAATATGGGGGTTAGCCTTATTACCCGCACCACCCGCAGGCAAACATTAACCGAGGTGGGCATTAGCTACCTTGAAGAATGCCAGCAACTGCTGAAAAAGATTCAAACAATAGAGCAAAAAATTTCAGCTATTAAGCATCAGCCTAAAGGCAAAATTAAAATAAATGCCCCTGTCACCTTGGGCAGTTTTTTATTGGCGCCATTGATTACAGAATTCTTAAAGCAATACCCAGAATTAGACATTGAGTTAATTCTTAGTGATGCCATGGTGGATGCTGTACATGATCAATTTGATTTTGTATTTAGAATTGGCGAACTGGCAGATTCAAATTTAATTGCCCAAAAAATAGCGGTTTACCCCATGTGCTTTAGCGCATCGCCGCAGTATCTTGCGCAATATTCCACCCCCCATTCAATTGAAGAATTAAAACACCACACTTGCCTTGGTTTTACCCATTGGCAATTACCTGGCAACGTGGCCCACGATTTAGCAAACAAAGGCTTTGACCATCAACACGCTCGCTTTCGTTCCAACAGTGGTCAAGCCTTGAAGGTATCGGCTTTAAATCATGGGGGAATATTATTGCAACCAAAATTGCTCATTGAAAAAGAGCTAGCGCAGGGTGAACTGATTGAATTACTCACCCACTTCACCCCAGAAGATCGAGCCGTTCACATGCTGTACAAAGGCCGGAAAAACCAGCCTTACAAAAACGGTCTTTTTATTGATTTTGTAGTAAGCCAACTTAAAAATGTTTCGCCACCTGCCACCTCACCACAAAAGCAATTGACTAAAACGATGCCAATTAAGGCTGTTGCCGAGTAGCTGCCAAGACAATTTCCCGAATGCACACATTCTGAGGTTGTGCATAAGCAAACTCTACGGCACGGGCCACATCATCGGCATCCAGTACACCCTCCATGGACACCTTCCAATCTTCATAACCCTCTTTAATAGATTGCGAAGTGGTATGGGAAAGCAGTTCGGTTTCCACTGCACCAGGAGCGATGGTAATTAAGCGCACATTTGAGTCTGCCACTTCTTCACGAACATTTTCGCTAATGGCATGTACAGCAAACTTAGTTCCGCAATAAGCAGCATGATCACCGAAAGTTTTACGCCCAGCAATAGAGCTAATATTAATGATGGTACCAGTGTTTTTTTCTTTCATGGGCGCCAATACGGCCTGCATACTATTTAAAATAGCCAGCACATTCACCGCAAACATTTGGCTCCATTGAGAGGGATCTTGATCTTCAATTTGCCCCAATAACATCACACCGGCATTATTGATTAAGGCGTCTACAGGACCAAATTGCTTAACCGCTTTTTGCAGGGCTAACTCCAGTTGTGTTCTTTGAGTAATATCCACCTGCTCGCACAAACAATTAGGTAAATCTAACGCTTTAAGGTTCTCGATTCTGCGAGCCAATAACAACAACGGATGCCCCGCTTGGCTTAGTCGCTTAGCGATAGCCGCACCAATTCCTGAACTCGCACCGGTAATCACCACTAATTTTTTCATTTCTAGCCCCTAACCCACTTCCAAGTATTTGTTCATGAATGAACATCTAGATATTGAAAAGTGAGTATAGGGCTGCCAGTATTATTGATATATAAGTTACAAATTACATATCTGTTACATTATGAACAACAATCTTCCCCTAGGGGACATCAAAGCCTTTCTGGCCATTGCCCAGCATGGCAGTTTTACCAAGGCAGCCCAGGCACTACAGGTATCTCGCGCCCACCTGTCACGGCAACTGAATCAACTTGAGCACCAGCTTAATGTGCAATTGCTAATTCGCACCACTCGCTCTCAAAGGCTCACCCAAGCGGGTAAACAGTTTTATGAGCAATGCCAAACGTTCATGCAAGGCTTAGAGCAAGCCGTTGAAGCCACTCAGAATCAAAACCAGCAAATTAGCGGCCACATTCGTATTAACAGTGTGGGCGGCATGATTGGTGAAGAACTATTAAGCCAGGTGGTCTCAGAATTTATCATCCAGCACCCCAAGGTAAACATTGAAGTGGATTTTAGCAGTGAGCGAGTGGACCTTATTGCCAATGAATTCGACTTGGTCTTAAGAATGGGAGATTTGGAAGACTCATCGCTCATCGCCCGAAAAATCACCGAATTACCCATAGGCACTTGGGCCAGCCCCGAATATTTAAAATGCAGCATTGAAAAGGAAAATAAGCACAAACTCGATCACCCCAAACAACTTCTCAATCATAACTGTCTCACAGGCAGTGTTCGACGTTGGCAGTTTCACAGGACACTCGGCAATAAGGCCTCCCTTGAAGTGGCTGTTAGCGGGAATTTCAACTGCAAAAATGGCCGTGCGCTATTAAGTGCAGCACTCAATCATCAAGGCATTGTGCGCTTGCCTTTAATCTATTGTCACAGTGCCTTGCAGCAACAAAAATTAGTGAGCGTTTTTAGTGATTGGCAGTGCAAAGCGGTGCCCTTATTTATCTTGTACCACAAGAACCCCTTTATGCCCCCGCGGTTAACTTTGCTAATTGACCATATTTATCAAAGCTTTGTAGCCATTTTTGCCAATGAAAAAAACTGACTACTCTGTTAAGATTGCCGTCTTATTGAGCAACACCCGCAGGATAGCTAATGAGCGATTACCAGTTAGAGTTCTTTGTTTCATGGGAAGAATTACACAAGGCAGGTCGCCGCTTGGCACATGCTCTGAATGACATTAACGATTGGAAAGGTATTTTAACCGTTACCCGTGGCGGTATGGTACCCAGTGCGATCATTGCCCGTGAATTAAATATTCGCATGATCGACACCATTTGTATTTCCAGCTACGACGGACAAGATCGCGGTGGCTTTACCATCAGCAAAGCACCGGACATTGAAAACGATGGAGAAGGCTGGCTCATTGTCGATGACCTAGTAGACACAGGTAAAACTGCCGCCGAAGTGCGCTCTCGTTATCCTAAAGCCCACTTTGCTACTATATATGCCAAACCAGCTGGACTTGAATACGTAGACAGTTATGTTGAAGAAGTATCACAGAAAACCTGGATTCGTTTCCCGTGGGATATGAAACTCAGCTACGCCGACCCTATTATTAAAGGCGGTTAGTGGATTTAAGGATTTAAAAAAGCCTCTCATTGAGGCTTTTTTTATGGCTACTTAAAACACCTTTAAGTTTAGTCCAATGAAAATCCAAATACGTTAATACCCGTTTTATAGGGTACCTGTAGAGCGCCATTTTGTTTTTGCTGTATCAATGCCAAGTAATGGCTCATTTTATGAGCTTGGAAGTTAGTTTCATCCGGCACTTTATCAACAAACTTACTGGCCCTTAACATGCTTTTAAGGCCTTGGGATAGGGCATACTCTTTTCCTGACATCAATATTACTTCTTCGCCTAGGTGCCAGTAAATATCAAGATTTTGTAACTGCAAAGGACTCAAGGCTGGCACCAAGGGCACCATATCTAAAGGGGTGACAATACGGCTAACATTTAAATGAGAAAATTGTTTAGCCCCCAATACATTAGTGACTTTGGGCTGACCAAAGGTGGTACTGCCTTGCAGGTTATAACCTTCTTTTTCCAAGTACATGGCCAAGATCAGCGCCACTGCACCACCGAGACTGTGCCCAGTAGTATGGATGGGCTGCGTTTTACTCAACAGGGATTTAGCATCTAGATACACCGCCTTTGCAGCCGCGCTAAAACCCTGATGCAATTGAATACCGATTAAATCATCAGGTTTAAACTGTATGTCTAAATCAAGTAAAACATTCTCAAAATTACTGGTACCGCGTATCACTAATAACTGCTTACCATTTTTCTTTGTTAAAAAATAACTGACTTTGGTTTCGGTTAATTCATTATAGCGCTGTAAGACATACCCCATATCATGTAACGAACCGGCAACTTGTGGCTGAGGTAGATAAGCTATATCAGAGAGTTTGGCATTTTGTTGGATTGCCTTAAAGTCTGCCGAAGCAACCACAGACAAGGAAATACTGGCCAACAAAAACATATAAAAAATGCGCATAAACGACAACCGTGAACGACCCATAGGTGATGCTGCATTTTAATGGTAATTACTCCCTTTGAATACTGCTAGGCAGTCACATTTCCCACTTCAAGCGTTATCACTGTTTTTAATCACTAAATAAAAGCCAAGGCTAGCACTCAAACTGCCTAAAACGGAACATATAGTCCAGATCATATGGAAGGTACTTTCATCAATGTCAGGGTAAATAAGACCCTGTTCAAGCGGTATAGAGATCCTATTGCTAACAAGTACCACAATTGAAATCAAAACCAATATTAACCCCACAAATATCAACGCTTTTTGCAGTTTTCGCCCCGCCCTCTTATTAAGCTGTTTATCCACGACGGCATCCCCACACTCTTTTGGTGATTGATCTGTAATTAAGCTGAGCTCCATGTTTGCCAAGGGTTCTATAGCAGAGGGTTGCTCAAAAGGGATCTTTTTCAATTTTAATTGTTCTTTAATTTTTTGAGTGGCTGAAGTGGGCAAACGTTTTATCCAGATAGTAAACCTTGCATCATCGGCGTAAAAAAGGGTAATGGAAGTGGGGGATTCACTATATTTAACCACTCGGGTCAAATTAAAGAATTGACTGGTAATCACACCGTATCGAGTTTTGATGCAATCATTTTTAAGTTCCACTTGATACGCATACTTAATCGCCAATACGATACCCATTAGCATTAACATAAAATAATTCCCAGCATACAAAACTTCACCGCTGAAAATTTTCGAAACTGCATTCAAAGCTAACATGTAAAAAACAGCCTTTAAAAAGCATTTCATACGGTAGCCAATACTAACCGAGTAGTGCCATGTAGAATTCATAAACTCATTTAATCGAATAGATTTTTAAAGCGCTATAAAACTATAAAATGAACTATATTACAAAGAATATTACGCCATTAAATGCAGCAATATATAAACTAAATAGGGAGATGGCGATCAGCTCACTTAAATCCTATCACCGTGGCCTGAACATCATCATGGGAAATAATACGCATCAAATGACGCTAGAAAAAAGCGTTTTTTGACGCCCTACTGGCGCGTTTTACTCGCTCAAAGAACACCTTTTAGAATAGGCCCAGAAACCTTCCTCTTCTAGCTCAATTGAAGCTCTGTTTACATAATAAGTGGAACCCATCGCCCACCACAAAACGCCTTTAACAAAAGGCTGCTGTTAATATTTGTAATTCTATGGCGGTTTTGAAAGATAGATGTAATTCATCGTAATTGTATATAGTTAGCATTTAAAAATCAGCTGCTTCAAACAATCACATAAGTGGGCTTTCAATGGATTTACCTCGACCTATGCCGTAATACTCAATGCCTAATTCATTCATTAATGAAGGCGTATATAAATTGCGCCCATCTATGATTAAAGCTTGGCGTAATTGTTTTTTTATTTCGCTAAAGTCGGGTGCTTTAAATTCTTTCCATTCGGTAACAATCACCAAAGCATCGGCTTCTTTTATGGCATCGTACTTACTGGTGACTAATTGCAGGTCTTTTTGGTGGCCATATAAACGCCTAGCTTCTTCCATGGCTTCTGGGTCATATGCTTTCACTTTTGCCCCTGCCTGCCACAATGCTTCCATTAATACCCGACTGCTGGCTTCGCGCATGTCGTCTGTTTCTGGTTTAAACGATAAACCCCAAATGGCAATGGTCTTGCCTTTTAACACACCCAAGGCGCTTTCTAATTTTTTAAACAGCAATCTTTTTTGATTGAAATTAACGGTCTGCACCGCCTTTAACAACCGAGAATCATAATCAATGGTTTCAGCGGTTTGCACCAAAGCTTGGACATCCTTTGGAAAACAAGAGCCACCATATCCACACCCAGCATAGATAAACTGATAACCAATACGCTCATCAGCCCCAATTCCCCGGCGCACCTGTTCTATGTCTGCCCCTAGCTTTTCAGCAAGATTAGCCATTTCATTAATAAACGAAATTTTCGTCGCTAGCATACAGTTAGCGGCATACTTGGTTAACTCAGCGCTGCGTACATCCATGGTCATTATTTTTTCATGATTACGATTAAAAGGCCCATACACTTCACGCATAATATCAATGGCCTGCTCACTACTTGAGCCAATGATAATGCGATCGGGCTTTTGACAGTCTTTGATGGCCGCCCCTTCTTTTAAAAATTCAGGGTTTGAGATTACGTCAAAATTCAAAGAGACCTGTCGGTCATTTAAAATAGACGCCATGGCCTTAGACACCTTATGAGCCGTGCCCACTGGCACAGTGGATTTGTCTACAACCACTTTATAATCGTCCATGTGGGTGGCAATGGTTTGGGCTACTTTTAACACGTATTGCATGTCGGCTGCGCCGTCTTCATCTGGCGGAGTGCCCACCGCAATGAATTGCACAGCACCATGGCTCACACCTAGTTGCGCATCACTTGTGAAGTCTAAGGAGCCATTGGCATAACATTTTGCCACTATGTCTTTAAGACCTGGCTCGTAAATGGGCAAGATCCCTTCTTTTAGTTTATTGACCTTTTGCTTATCTATATCAACACACAATACTTGATGGCCTACCTCAGCTAAAATAGCTGCTTGCACAAGCCCTACATAGCCACTACCAAAAATTGTAATTTTCATTATCTATGCCTTAACTGATAAACCAAGATCAGTTAAAAATAAACAACAAATAAGTCAGTAATGTTAAAATGAACTAGCAAGGCAAGATGAAACATCCGGTAAAATTCATGATGCTTTTTAAAAAAATATTAAAGCGTTATCTTAAAAATAATTAATCTCCAGCACCACCATAGAAAGACTTAACCAAACACCTAAGGTGAAGTAACTGGTAATCCATAACACTTCTTTTTTCCAAATACGCCAATCACTGGTTTGTACTCGTCGATGATAGGCATCTTCTAATCCTTTTCCAATGCTCAGGTAATTCAACCCTGCTTTAAGACCCTTATCCCGACGACCAAAATACATAGGGATATCCACAAACAACATAATGTACAAACTGCCTATACAGCTCATCATTCCCACTAACATAAAAGTTTGATACACCCCCTCTACAGATTGAAAAGCCACCATAAAACAGCCGCAAGCCAAAACAATCATCACCACCCAAGCACTTTCCTCCATGCCATGCCAAAAGTGATTAAGCGTTAAGGCAGCATACCAACAAAATACTTGCGCAATAACAATGATTGGCACAACAAAATACGATATGCCCATAATTAAAGATGAATCTAACAAGCTGCCTAAACCAAACAGTAACAGTGCACATTGGATACTGAAACAAATCTCCGCCACTGTGGCACAGCTTCGGCCTAAAAAAATAGACGATAATGGCGTGTCGTATAAACAGTAGCGCTCTAAATCTATACGGGGCAAAAAGGATCTAAACGCACAAATTAGCACATACAGTCCTGACAGCACTAACTGCAATATAACCTCTTTAGCATCACCAAATTGCCACCAACACACCCACAGCCAAGTAAGAATGTTCATCACAGACACAACACATAAAAAACACCACCATGCATAGGTCTTATTCATTATTTCTCCGGTAGGTTATAAAAATGGAAGCAGTCAAAAAACTTACGCATTAGCCATTTGAAATTATCACGAAACGGTCACCTGCTTGTCATATAAACCATCTAAATTGAGCAGGACATTGGAATATTCTAGCCTAAATTTCGAGATAGTTAAGGATTGCCAAGCTTTGACATTAAATTGTCATGTAACCGTCATATTTACCCTTTCAATAGCCCCCTATTTTTTACAATCACATAAATCAATAAAAAATATCACTGGAAAAATCACTTCCCTGAACTTCAACCATCCATTACACCCACCTAATTTTATTCTTTAAAAACAAGTCATTAGAACCCTTAAGCTTCCACATAAAACAAGAGCAGCTTATCCCATATTTTAAAAACCCCATTTTGTTATTAATCAATAATTTTTCGCGAAAAAAGTTTAACCGTTATGTCATAAACCCTTGCTAGTTTCAGTTTAACGATTACGAGAGAGGGCACTATGAACAACCAATACTGGGCTTATCTATTACTGGCCATTATTTGTATTTTACTTCTTAAAAAAGTACACACTCGCTTAAGGCTCTCTTTTGCCAAACACCCTTCTCTTCGTGGGCATGCAAAAATGTCGCGACGCATGGCGAAAATATTATGGTATTTTGAATACGATGAAACTCATTTTTTTACAAGTGACCAAGCACCTAAAAACATAGTCAATAAACGTAAAGAAGGGTTCAATTCACTTGAGCAGTTTTTATCAAATCAAATGGCTAAAACCATCGCCTTTTCCAATTCGTTAGAAAGCTCTGTGTCTGATGTTCATTTCACCAGCGCCTACAAAGTGCCCTTTCCCTATCGGCAACATCTTTCAAAAGCATTCAAGTTGGGATCCATTAGTGAGCAAACCCAAGGGGTAAAAATTAAAGATATGGATCAAAACTGGGCCTATGATTTATCTGGCTCGTATGGGGTCAATGTATTTGGTTATGATTTTTACAAAGATTGCATAGACAAAGGCATTGAAAAAGTAAAATCTCTCGGCCCTGTATTAGGCACCTACCACCCCATTATTAAAGAAAACATCCAAATACTGAAACGCATTTCAGGAATGCAAGAAGTGTCTTTTCATATGTCAGGCACCGAAGCGGTCATGCAGGCGGTGCGCTTAGCCCGCTACCACACCAACCGCACTCACCTCGTTCGATTTTGTGGCAGCTACCATGGCTGGTGGGATGGGGTACAGCCTGGAGTGGGCAATCAACGTAAAACACAAGATGTTTACACATTAAGTGATTTAAGTAATGCCACTTTAAAGGTCCTCAATACCCGCAATGATATCGCCTGCTTATTAATCAACCCCATGCAAGCGTTTCATCCCAATAGCGATGCCCCCGGTGATGCCACCCTAATCAATAGTGAACGCAGCAGCCAATACAATTATGACGAATACAAAGCTTGGTTACAAAAACTAAGAGCCATCTGTACCCAACGCAACATTGTTTTAATTTTCGATGAAGTCTTCACAGGCTTTAGGTTAGCTTATGGGGGTGCTCAGGAATATTTTGGCATTCACGCTGACATGGTGACTTATGGGAAAACCCTAGGAGGCGGATTACCTATTGGCGCGGTCTGTGGCTCTCACAACCTAATGAAGCGCTTTAAAGATGATGCTCCAGCCAATGTTTCATTTGCACGAGGCACCTTTAATTCCCATCCGTACGTACTGGGTGCTATGAACGAGTTTTTACAAAAAATCAGTCAGCCAGATATACAAAACATCTATCAAACTTCAGAACAGGTTTGGGTAAATAGAGTGGCCCGCTTAAATAGGAGACTGCAATATGAGCAATTACCTGTCCATATTAGCCACCTACATTCAGTGTTATCTGTTCAGTATAAATTACCCAGTCGTTACAACTGGATGCTGCAGTTTTACCTGCGCCGTGAAGGGTTAGAGCTAAGCTGGACCGGTACAGGCCGATTAATCATGAGCCTTGCCTACACCGAAGACGAATTTAATGACGTGATCGATCGCTTTGTAAAAGCAGTAAGTAAAATGAAACAAGATGACTGGTGGTGGCAGCATCCGCAATTAACCAATAAGGCCATTAAGCGCCGAATGTTAAGCGATATGTTTAAATCACGTTTTCCTATCCTTAAAAAATTTATAACCGAGCCTGAGTTAGATATTGCCTTTAACGATATTCACAGAGGGAGTCAATTATGATCGACATGAACAACAGCACAGGTTTAAGTGACTTCAGGCGCTCTCTTCATGCTGAACTACAACAATATTTAATGCGTGAAGCTAATAAATACCCAGAGTCAGAATGCTTAACCATTGATTTTCACTGTCATGATCACAATAGCGATGTACCCGACGAATTATGGGGGCGTATTCTAGGTCTACCGGAAACATGGCTTAAAACTAAACAGCTTAAAAAATGTCTTAAAAAAAATAATTGTGATGTTTATACCATCACTAACCATAACAATGCCCGTTCATGTTGGGAGCAAATGGCTAAGGGAAAGGACATTTTAGTTGGAGCAGAATTCACCTGCCACTTTGCTGAATACGATTTATACCTACATGTTTTAACTTATGGATTTACACCCGAACAAGAAAAAATATTAAACCAAAAACGGTCCAATATTTATCATTTTTTACGCTTCACCACTGAACATGACATAGCGGTAATTTTGCCTCATCCTCTTTACTTTTATACGTCAAACGAAAAAATTGATCCTACTCTTTTTGAAAAGCTGGCCGTTATGTTCATGCGTTTTGAAGTGCTAAATGGCCAAAGAGACATTTGGCAAAGTGTATTAACCCTTAATTGGGTACAAAGCCTGACACCAGATAAAATTGAGCTTTACGCGCGCAAACACAACTTAAACCCAGCAGACTTTGGTGTAGATGCGAATGCCCCCAAAATTTTAACCGGCGGCTCTGACGATCACATGGGCATTTTTGCAGGGCAATGTGGCTCCAAACTCTGGGTGCCTAATTTAGCCAACCGACTATTAACCTCTACCCCCTCTCAATTGGCACTTGAAGCGTTAAAAAAAGGCCATGTGGCACCATTTGGTAACGTGGCTGAAAACCATAAATTGAACATTGCCTTATTGGATTATTTTTCACAGGTGGCCACTAAAATTCAAGATCCAGGATTGCTGCGCATAATGCTTCATCGTGGTGAATACCAAGATAAATTAGCCTGTTTTACCATTAGTAATCTTTTACTAGAACTTCAAAAACACAAAAATACCAGTAAGTTTTTTAGCTTCATTCATGATGCACTAAGGGGCAAAAAACCCAATAAACTCATCAAATGGCAAGCCCCGAAAGATTATCGGTTTTGCATTGAATATTTAGAACGTATTGCCAATAGCAAAGACGGCTCTGCTGGGCATTATATTGACACGGTTAATCAATCTATTAATGATTTATTTACCGAGATAAACAAATTAATCATAAAGCGCTTAATGAATGCAGACATACTAAATGAAAAAAATAAGTTGGATAATTTTTCAGCAGAAGAAATCATAAAAAAAATTGAAATTCCCAGTCAAATAAGTGCGTTATTAATGGGAGGCAGTAATTCATCGAACATGAGTAATGTTAATTTCAGTAAACTCATTGACAGCTTATCTTTTCCCGTACTCATTATGTCAATGCTGTTAGGGTCTACCTTAGCCAGCACCCGTTTATTGTATCAAAATAGAGAGCTATTGAATGAGTTCGCCGGTGTCATTGGTAAAAACAAACACCCCAAACGAGCCCTGTACCTTACCGATACTTTGCGTGACAAAAATGGCGTATCTAATTCATTGTCTGGAAAATTAGTGGAAATACAGCGTCAAGACCTGCCCATCGATTTTCTTATTTGCCATGAAAATGCCATGCCAGAGCCTCACTTACATGTGGTGCGCCCCTTAACCAGCTTTGCCGTACCTGGTTACACCCAGCAGGACATACGCATTCCTAATTTACTGGAAATCGCTCGTATATTTTACGAGGGAGGCTATGACCGTATCGTGTGCTCCACAGAAGGGCCCATGGCGGTGGTGTCACTGTTTATTAAATTCATGTTTAACGTGCCTAGCTATTTTTTCATGCATACCGATTGGATCGACTTCATTAAGCACACCACTGACCTTGACCGCCATCAAAGGGATCGAGTACGTCGCCTGCTAAGACAATTATATAAGCAATACGATGGTATTTTTGTACTTAACAGTGAACACCGTGAATGGTTAACCGGCAACCAAATGGAAATTGAAGAACACCGCGTCAAACTTACCGCTCACCACACTCAACCAAAAAAGAAAGGTGTGTTGCCTATTAAAAAAGCCTCGTTATTTTCCAGTGCCGATGACAACACCCCCATTATATTTATTGCTTGTCGTTTAAGTCGAGAAAAGGGCATATTTGATTTACCAGAAATTATGAAAAGCGTTAAAAAGCATATCCCTGATTTAAAGCTTGTGATCGCAGGCACAGGACCCGCCGAACATGAATTAAAACAAGCCCTACCTGATGCGCATTTCTTGGGCTGGGTAGACGCCTACACATTAGGTGCCTGCTACAGCGGATTGGATTTGTTTGTGTTCCCTTCTCAATTCGACACCTTTGGCAATGTTATTTTAGAATCTTTTGTGCACGGCATGCCCGCTATTGCCTACAACTGTAAAGGCCCAAAAGACATTATTGAGCACAACCAGAGCGGTTACTTAGTAAATAACATTGAAGAAATGAGCCAAGGCATCATTCAGCATTTCACACAAAACCCTCAGCAACAAAAAAATATGTCATCACAAGCGATTAAACGCTCAAAGGACTACCAAGCTCAAACCATCATGGACAAGTTTCTAATGGACTTAGGGCTACCATCCAAACCCGTTGTTAATGAACTTAAGGTTGAACCCTTGAAATCAGTGGTGAATATATGACCCGCCTCATCAGTACCTTAAGTCAGCAAGAACAAATTAATTTTTTATTGACCAATCGCATACCCCGGCGCTTTGCCACCCAATTTATGGGTTGGTTTAGTCAACTTAAAAACCCGCTTGTTACAAAAGCCAGTTTAAAAGTTTGGAGGCTATTTGCCCGTGACCTTGATTTATCTGAGGCTAAAAAATCGCAATTCACGAGCCTTCATGATTGTTTCATTAGAGAGTTAAAAGAAGATGCTCGTTGCATTGACCAGCAAGAAGATATTATAACCAGCCCCTGCGATGCTATTGTGGGCAGTTGTGGCACAGTAAAAAACGGCACTGTCTTTCAGGCAAAGGGATTCCCATATGACATTAGCGACCTAATTTTTGATAAACGCTTACAAGATAAATATCAAAATGGGGTGTACGTTACCTTGCGCCTTACCTCCACCATGTACCATCGTTTTCACGCCCCCATGGATTGCCAAGTAAACAAAGTCACTTATATTTCCGGTGACACTTGGAATGTGAATCCCATTGCTCTTAAACGCATTGAGAAATTATTTTGTAAAAATGAACGAGCGGTCATTGAACTTTTGGGAAACGATGAAGAGAAAAACATCACCTTGGTACCTGTAGCCGCCATTTTGGTGGCCAGTATCAAGTTACATTGCCTACCTGACAACTTAGATATGAACTATCAAGGCCCCAGTGAGATTCATTGCCAAGCGCAGTATAAAAAAGGTGAGCAAATGGGCTATTTCCAACATGGCTCCACCATCATTGCCTTTGCAAGCCACCATCATGTTTTATGCGAGCACATAAAAAGTGGGCAACGAATCAAAATGGGGCAAGCGCTTTTTAAAGATTTTGATGCTAACAACCTAAATTAAAACGAACCCTAAAATTACAACAAGGAAATAGCAATGAAATTTTTTGATGAGCTACAGCAACAACGCTGGGATGATCACCGATTTTATCATCACAACCGCATTAATCAGTTCTTGCATTTATTAAGTGCCAGCTGCTTTTTGGCCAGCTATATTTTGTTATTTATTAACCCAGTAGCCGCAGTGATGGTGGGCTGGCTATTGGCCATGGTACTAAGGCAAACTGGCCACTTTTTCTTTGAACCAAAATCTTATGATGAAGTTAACCAAGCCACTCATGATTTTAAAGAAAGTATTAAAGTGGGCTATAACCTACAACGCAAAATAGTCTTACTGTCTATTTGGGTGGCTGCCCCTATTGTTTTGTACTTATTTCCAACCCTTTTTGGATTAATTCAAGGCCATACAAGTTTTTTCGGTCTCATACACAATGTGGCCATGAGCTGGTTATTCATAGGCGTGGGAGCTGTGATATTTCGCACTGTGCACTTATTCTTTTTAAAAGGAGTGCAATCTGGACTGGTGTGGTTCACCAAAATTTTAACCGACCCTTTTCATGACATTAAGATCTACCACAAGTCCTTTTCCCATATCCTTAAAGGGAATATGTATGACGATATGTCTGATTGGTATCAAGAAACCAAGTCAAACCGCGCGCAAGGCTAACTGAGCACTGAGGTTGATGATTCCACCCCTAGTAAAACCTAGGGGTGGATAAATACATGTGATTAAAAGACGATCACTTCTTTTTGTATCAGCATTTGCCCTGACCTAGACACACTGGCATAGCTTGGCGCATCTAGGCTACAATGGGGTTTATTCGATTTTTGTGCTGCTCCCTCTATGTCTTCACTTAAGTACCTTGCTAACTACGCTCCAGAGATTAAAAGTCAGGTGCAAACTTTAGTGGATGAAAATAGGCTTGATGCGTTTTTACTCAATAAATACCCTGTCAGCCATAATATTAAGAACGACCAAGCGCTACGCGATTACACACTGTCCATTAAGAACCGCTACCTTAAAAAGTCTTCCCCTTTAAGTAAGGTGGTATTTGACACTAAAATCCATGTAATCAATAACGCCCTTGGTTTACACAAGTATGTATCACGGGTGCAAGGGGGAAAAATAAAGAGTAAAAATGAAATATGCATTGCGGGTATATTCAAGAAAACCCCTGAAGAATTTTTAAATATGATTGTGGTACACGAACTTGCTCACCTTAAAGAAAAAGAGCATAACAAAGCCTTTTACCAGTTGTGCCATCATATGCTTCCCAACTATCACCAACTGGAATTTGATATGCGCTTGTATCTTACCCAAATTGATATTGGCGGCGCTCTTTATTAATGAATCTAATGTTCATATAACCAAGCTAAAAAGCGCCACTAAACGACAGTATTCTATTTTCCTTTTAATAAGTCACTTTCCATCTGTCCAAAGCCTTTTTTAAGACAAGTAGGCGCCTACCCTTTAATAAGTATGATGACTCCCCATTGATCTATTGCCAACACGTAATTCATATTCGATCATAAACCCCCTATATTTCAGCTAGCACTAGGGGCAGGCGTGAAACCAAATTCTCCTGAAGCTATGAAAGAGCTGATCAGCGACATCAAGCAGTCCATCCCCTTTGGCATGACGGAAGCTGAAATGTGTTCGGGTATTTGCCACGGTTGCTCTAAAAAACTATTGGAGTTTTTAGACACTGAACTTGAATACTGGGAAGTCATGTTAACAAATGGTCAATGCCCTACCCTTGGAGATATTCATCGTTTAGCCAAATCCAGCAAAAAGATTTATGCCTCACTTAAGAAAAATAATTTAGTTTAGTCTTTGCCAATAATGGCTGCTAATCAGTCTATCGTCACCAAGGTTTAATTAGCTCGCCACCCCCCTTAATAGGTAGAAATAAATACTCCTTTTTTTCTATTTTGGAAATCAATCCAAATTCCTGTTTTAAAAACTGATTTTAATCAATATTTCTCATACAAAAGAGGTGCAATCTTAGGGTGCGACAAATTGTCGCAGTTTTTATTATTGACAAATAAAAGTAGGATAAAACCAGATTGAAAAAATCCGCCCTGCTCGTGCTTATATTTTTGATCACTAGCTTATCAGCCAGTGTCCAAGGGTATTCAAAGAGTTTTGATTTACTCGAAGAAGCCCAGAAAAACTTCCCGCAAGCTGATCGCTTCGACTTGTCTAAAGAATTGCCCGTTATGGTGGCTTATGACGAAGACATCCCCATCGGGTTTAGCTTTACCAATAATGACATTATCTCAATTCCTGCCTACAGCGGAAAACCCATTAACAATCTCATTTCAATGGACGCTCATGGCGATATTATTTCTGCACAATTACTAGAACATCACGAACCTATTTTATTGGTGGGCATTCCGGAAACTAAACTTGAACAGTTTGTGGCATCTTTTATGGGGTTTAATGTTACCGACCAAATACGAGTGGGTTCCGGTGATGATGAAAACAGCATTGATGCCATTACAGGCGCTACGGTTACGGTCATGGTGGTCAATGAAGGCATTATGAAAGCCGCTAACAAAGTCGCCAAACTCTTTAATGTGGCAGGTCTTAATGATAATCAAACTCTAAAAGCCAGCATTAAAGAAAATGCCTTTGAAAAGAAATCATGGCAACAGCTTTTATCCATAGGAGCCATTGGCAATCTAAGCCTTAAGCAACAAGACGTAAATGATATTTTCATGGGCAGTGAAGCCGAGCAACAAATCGAGCAAGACAACCCTGAAGCCCCTTTTATTGACTTGTATTTTACCAACTTGAACATTCCCATTATCGGTCGTAATTTATTAGGGGACGATGAATACAACTGGCTGGTAAACCAAGAGCTACAACCTGGCGACATGGCTTTTGCCATTATGGCCAATGGAGAATACAGCTTTAAGGGCAATGGTTATGTACGCGGTGGCATTTTTGACCGCACTCAACTGCATCAAAGCAATCAGGTAACAGTTTTTCGAGACTTAGACTACATTCGGCTAAATGACATTTATATAGAGGGCTTTCCAGGCTTCAGTGAAATGGCCATTTTCATAAGCCGAGCTAAAAACGAATTTGATGTGGGGGAACCTTGGCAGCTTGAGCTACTTATTCGCCGACAAAAAGGGCCCATTGAAAGTATATTTAAAAGTTTTTATGCCACGGGCCAGCCTTTAGAGTCCTACATTGACCGCCCTGTCATTGAAGTTGAACTACCCCTTTGGCAAAGGGTATGGCATGAGCGAATGTTTCAAACCACGGTTGTCATTGCTGCATTATTTTTATTAATGATGATTATTTTCGCTCAAGACTGGCTAGTAAAATACCCTAAAATATTGCATCGCCTTAGAACAGGCTACTTATTATTTACAGTATTTTTTATCGGCTGGTACAGTTTAGGACAATTATCTGTTGTTAATGTTTTTACCTTTGTCAGTGCCGTCTATAGCGATTTCCATTGGGAATTATTTTTACTAGACCCAGTTATATTTTGCATCTGGGGGTTTGTGGCCATGAGCCTACTGCTATGGGGAAGGGGCATCTATTGCGGTTGGCTTTGCCCTTTTGGCGCCATTCAAGAATTGGTTAACGAATTTTCACGACGCATTAATATTAAACAATTCGAACTGCCCTACGCCATTCATGAGCGCCTTTGGGCCGTGAAATACATAATTTTATTGGCTTTATTTGGCCTTTCCCTTGAAAGCTTAAGCCTTGCGGAACGCTATGCAGAAGTGGAACCTTTTAAAACCACTATCATGCTGAAATTTCAACGAGAATGGGGTTATGTATTCTACGCAGCATTGCTGATCATCATTAGCATTTTTAATCGAAAATTTTATTGCCGCTACATTTGCCCTCTGGGCGCCGCCCTAGCCATTCCTGCACGCATCAGTTTATTTGATTGGTTACGCCGCCGCAAAGAATGTGGCGACCCTTGCCAACTGTGTGCCGTTGAATGCGAAATAAAAGCCATCGCCCCTGATGGACGCATCAACCGTAACGAATGTCATTACTGCCTAGATTGCCAAATGACTTACCACGACGACCATAAGTGTCCACCACTTATAAACAAAGGAAAGAAAAGCCGTAAAAGTAAGCTGAAAAAAATCGCCATGCAGGAAGTCAATTGACTGGGCGAACAAGAAATTTTAACCGCAAAAAAAGTGAAAACCAAAGCAAATGGAGGTCATCATGACCAAGATTGATACAGAAGATCAAAATGTAACCGAACATGTAAGAGTGAGTCGCCGCTTATTCCTAGGTGGCTCTGCTTCTCTTGCGGGAGCAGCTGTGGCCGGTGCGGGTGTCTTAGGCGCAGGGCTCATGAGCTCAGATGCCATGGCGAAAAGCACAGGGCTTAGCCCTCATGTGGCACCGGGTGAAATTGACGAATACTACGGTTTTTGGAGTGGCGGTCACTCAGGTGAAGTGCGCATTTTAGGGGTGCCTTCCATGCGTGAACTGATGCGCATACCGGTATTTAATACCGAAAGTGCCACTGGCTGGGGACTGACAAACGAAAGTAAAGACATTCTGGGTGAAAATGCGCCGCACAATGGCGACAGCCATCACCCTCACATGAGTATGAAAGACGGCAAATACGACGGTAAATACGTTTTCATTAATGACAAAGCCAATACCCGTGTGGCACGTATTCGCTGTGACATTATGAAAACCGACAAAATCACCACCATCCCAAATGCACAATGTATTCATGGTTTGCGTGTGCAAAAAATGCCATACACCAAATACGTTTTTGCCAACGGTGAATTTCGAATTCCATTGATAAACGATGGCCGAGATTTAGACAGCCCAGAAAAATACAATTCTATTTTCTCAGCGGTCGATGCCGAAACCATGGACGTTGCTTGGCAAGTGGTGGTGGATGGTAATCTAGATAACGTAGATGCCGATTACTCAGGTAAATACGCGTTTAGCACTTGCTACAATTCCGAAGGGGCCACTGACCTCGCTGGCACCATGCGTAATGAACGAGATCATTTAGTGGTGTACAACATTCCTAAAATTGAAGCGGCAGTAAAAGCGGGTAAATTTAAAACGTATCCTGGCTCTAATGTGCCTGTGGTTGATGGGCGTAAGGGTTCTGAATACACCCGTTATATTCCTGTGCCTAAAAACCCACATGGTATTAATACCGCACCTGATGGTCGCTATGCGGTGGCCAATGGCAAGCTGTCTCCCACCGTCACCATTTTAGACACTCACAAGTTTGATGATTTATTTAACGATAAAATTAAACCAAGAGACACCGTTGCCGCTGAAGTTGAATTGGGCTTAGGGCCTTTGCATACCGCATTTGATGGCCGTGGCAATGCCTATACGACTGTGTTTATCGACAGCCAGGTGGTGAAGTGGGACATCAAAAAAGCCATACAGGCTTATGAAGGAAAAAAAGTAAATTATATTATTCAAAAACTCGACGTCATGTATCAGCCTGGTCACAACCACACCACCATGGGTGAAACCCGTGATGCCGATGGTAAATGGTTGGTGTCTTTATGCAAATTCTCTAAAGACCGTTTTTTAAATACCGGCCCATTAAAATCTGAGAACGATCAATTAATTGATATCTCAGGAGACACCATGAAGTTGGTTCACGATGGCCCAACCTTCGCTGAACCTCATGATTGCATGATGGTTCATCGCTCTAAGGTCAAACCGTTGAAAATTTGGAAACGTGATGATCCGTTTTTTGCCAATACGGTTAAAAAAGCAAAAGCCCATGGCGTCACATTAGAAACCGATAACAAAGTCATTCGGGAAGGCAATAAGGTGTTTGTATACATGACTTCTGTGGCTCCGGTATTTGGCATGGATAAGTTCAATGTGAAGGTAGGAGATGAGGTGACCGTGACGGTGACCAACCTAGACATGATTGAAGATGTGACGCACGGGTTCTGCATTGCCGATCATGGTGCACAAATGGAAATTGGTCCACAAGCCACCGCATCGGTGACCTTTATGGCCAATAAGCCGGGCGTGTACTGGTACTACTGCAATTGGTTCTGCCATGCACTGCACATGGAAATGCGCGGGCGTATGTTGGTAGAGGCTTAATACTTAATTGCATTAAGCGAATTTAGATTTAGCAGGAGAATATATGTTCAAGGGCCACTTACTAAGTGTGTTGTTGCTAATGATGTTTTGCCAAACTGGTTTGGCAAAAGCATGGCTAATTGAATCTCAAGAAGATGTCAGTGCGGTTTTTAAAAGCGCACAAAATTTGGATTCTATTACCATTATGCAAGGCCACTATCATGGCCCTTGGCATATAACCAAAACCCTGACTTTAAATGCTGAACCCGGTGCGGTATTGGATGGGAAAGGACTAAGCCATGCTCTGCAAATTAGTGCAGATAATGTAGAGATTAATAACCTTAGCATCGTTAATTGGGGAGATGACATTGGTCAACTTCACAGCGGTGTATTCGTTCATAAAACAGCAAAAAATGTATCGCTGAACGCCTTAAGCTTAAAAGGCGCGGCTTTTGGAATTTGGGTAGACGCGTCCCCTAATATCACCATTAAAAATTGTAAAATTGAAGGGGATTTATCCATTCGCTCTCAAGACAGAGGCAATGGCATTCACCTTTTTAATGTCAGTCACGCCCTAGTTGAAAAAAATGAAGTTTGGCATAGCCGTGACGGAATTTATATTGATACCAGCAATAACAACCAGTTAATTTCAAACTACCTACACGATTTACGATACGGCGTACACTACATGTACAGCCATCACAATCAACTCTCTAAAAATATTACAGAACGCACCCGCACAGGCTACGCACTCATGCAAAGTCATCACCTAGATGTGAAAAATAACTCAAGCATTAACGACTTTAATTACGGCATATTAATGAACTACATCACTTACAGTGACATTAGCCACAATCAAGTAAGTCATGTTCGCCAAGGCCGCAATCCCAATACCAACATGGCAGTGGGAGATACCATCGCAGGCGCCGATGGTAAGGCCGTTTTTGTTTATAATTCCGTATTCAATACCTTGTCATTTAATCAATTCTCAACCAGTGATTTGGCGATTCATTTAACAGGTGGATCCACAGACAATAAGATATTTGCCAATGCTTTTGTGGGTAATCGGAATCAAGTGAAGTATGTTTCTAATCGCGCCCAAGAATGGTCATTCGAGGGGCAAGGTAATTACTGGAGTGATTACTTGGGTTGGGATGTAAACGATGATGGCTTAGGGGATAGCCAATACGCCCCCAATAACGCCATCGATCAATTACTGTGGAAATACCCCAGCGCACGCTTGTTATTTAATAGCCCTGGAATATTGTTACTGCGCTGGGTGGAAAATCAGTTTCCTGTATTTAAAAAGCCCGGCATTACCGACAGTTTCCCCATGATGGCTCAGCCCATCAATTTAAAGAACAACGTGTGTCGTTCAGTTAAGAAGGTCGCTATTCATGGTAGTTGAACTAGAAAATGTACAAATGCATTTTAATAATCAGGTACACGCCCTTAATGATTTAAGTTTGTCATTAACACAAGGTAAGGTACTGGGTTTATTTGGTCACAATGGTGCGGGAAAAACCACCACCATAAAATTAATTCTTGGCCTGCTCTGCCCCACTTCAGGAAGCGTTAAGGTCATGGGAAAAAACCCGGCCATTCATTCTCAAATAAAATCAGATATTGGCTTCTTACCAGAGAACGTGCAGTTTTATGAACAACTTACCGGCCGTGAAGTATTACATTATTTTGCAAAACTTAAGGGGCATGCCCTAGGTCATGCTGATAGTTTGTTAGAGCAATTTCAATTAGAACATGCCGCCAATCGCCCCGTTAAAACCTACAGTAAAGGCATGCGCCAACGCTTAGGCTTAGCCCAAGCCATGCTAGGTGAGCCTAAACTTTTGTTACTAGACGAGCCCACGGTTGGGCTGGACCCTATGGCCACCAGACAATTTTATGAGCACGTAGACTATTTACAAAAACAAGGGTGCACGCTGATTATTTGCTCACACGTATTGCCTGGCATTGAAAGTTTTATTGATCAGGCACTGATCATGAACAAAGGTCACGCGGTGGTTCAAGGCAGTGTTCATGATTTAAATATGGATGCCCAGTTACCTGTGCACATTGAAGTACAAGCAGATCAATTACCTGAAAAGATTGAAGGTGAATTAAGTCGCCATCAAATTAATAATCTATGGCGTATCGAAGTAAACCCACAACTACAAGTACCAGCCATGCAACAACTCAGTCAACTCAAAGGCTTGCAGAAGCTGTTAGCAAAAGCCCCGAGCCTAGACGATTTGTATCATCACTATATGTCCAGTCATGACTCTTTGGGGGGTTACTCAGTATGACTTCAAGTATTCACTATCCACCTATTTTGATTATTGCCCAAAAAGAATGGATGGATGGCCGCAGAAATCGCTGGTTACAATCCATCACAATTTTATTATTTTTACTGGCCCTGGGCATTGCCTATTTAGGGGGCGCCGTGGCTGGTCAAATTGGTTTTACCAGTTTAAGCAATACCGTCATTAGCTTAGCCAGCCTTGCGGTTTTGGTTATGCCATTGATCGCCTTACTGTTAAGTTATGATGCCATTGTCGGCGAGGAAGAAAGTGGCACCCTATTGTTGTTAAGCGCTTATCCCATCTCGCGCTTTCAATTATTTATGGGTAAGTGGTTAGGGCACTGTGCGGTATTAGGCAGCAGTATCGTGGTTGGTTTTGGCTGCGCGGCACTGGTATTAGCTTTCACCACACAGGTGCCGGCTTTTGATTTATTTACCGCGTTTGGCATTTTCATATGCTCTGCGTTATTGCTGGGCATGAGCTTTATTGCCATTGGCATGTGGGTGAGCAACGTCAGTCGTAGCCGTGCCCAAGCAGCCGGTATCGCGTTACTCATTTGGTTTTTAGCGGCCGTGTTATTTGATTTACTGGTATTGGCCATATTGGTCATGACCCAAGGGCATTTAGAAAGTAATTTTTTAGCCGGGTTATTGCTGGCAAACCCCACTGATATTTTCCGCATGATTAATTTTTCCATGTTCAGTGATATGCAGCAACACACCGGCCTCATGGATTTACAACAAGACATGGATTTTGGCTTATATCAATTATTAATAATGGCCATTGGCTGGGTGGTATTGCCATTGGTACTGGCTTTTTACAGTTTTAAAAGGAGGGTTTGATCATGACTAAAGCAATAATTAAAAACATATTAACAATACTTTTTTGCACGTTAATAGCTGCTTGCGCCATGGAAGAAGCAGAAGTTTTACAAGCCACCATGATAGACAGCGGTGACGAATGCCAAGTATGCGGCATGTTGATTAACCGCTTACCTGGGCCAAAGGGGCAAGCCATTTTTGATCATCAACATGTTAAGTTCTGCTCTACCCGTGACATGGTGTCGTTTTACAACGATGAAGAAAACACCCACAGAGTGTCGCAATTATTTGTTCACGACATGGCCAATAATGATTGGCAACAACCTAACCCTTCTCACTTTATTGACGGAGGCAAAGCTTGGTATGTTGATGGGTCAAGTAAAACGGGAGGCATGGGCCCCACCTTCGCCAGTTTTTTACACGAGGAGGACGCTAAGAAATTCGCTAAAGAGTTTGGTGGCAAGGTAAAAACGCTCTCTCAATTAAGCCAGCCTTAATGAAAATAAAATAAAAGTAATTAAATTCCACCTGACAAATCAATAACTTAAAAAATGGATTTTAATCTCAGGAAATTGGGGGGACTTAGAAGCCTTTTGATTTGTGAATATAAATTTTTTTAAAGCCAACGTCACTGGTACTTCCCTTTCCTCAGTCACCCTAAAATATGCAGCATTAAAAATGCGCTTTGCAAATTATTGATTTTATTAAAGCGATTTTAGTACTCCATGTGTCGCAGCTTCGGGTAAAAATAAAAACACCAAGATTCCTACTTTAAAGAAGTAGCGTATTGCCTACTGGTAATACATTAAAGGTATAGGGGGCAAATAGCGCCCTATACCTTACCTATTTACGGAACCCAAAATTTAAGTGAGTTTCCTACTTTTTTACTAAACCGCTTCACTTTCTTATAGCCAGTATTACTCAGTTTCGACGAACTAGCCCCAAATTTCTCGATGGCATCTTCGGTTGAGATATAACCCGACTCAACCGCGTCATAAACGTCTAAACTATAATCATTAATGGCCTCACCAACTTCTATAATACCAAAGTCCACAGCATCTGAAGCAGTCAACACTCCCTTATGAATAAGTTTGCCAGTGTCGGCCACTGCATTAATATCAACCGTCACATCAATATCAGCCTCAATGCCAAGCAATAGCGCGACATCACCACTTACACCCATCGAAATTTCTCCATGATCGTACATAGCATGGCCACCACCACCAATGCCAACACCTGCACCCGCAGACACACCAGCACCACCACCACCACCAACGCCGGCAACTGAACCACTGGCATACCCTTCAGCGGTAACCATATTCCCAGCTGCTATATCACCTTCACCTGCCACTCCGTACTTACCACCACCGTACCCAATATCGCCATCAGCTTTAACATAAGCATAACTAGCGACAGAAACACTCCCCCCCGTCTCAGCTCGAGTACCCGGTACGATAGGCGTATCAATTGACCCTGATGCAGAAAGTGATGCCACACTCTCTTGTCCTGCGTATGCGGAGACTTCAGTGCTATGTTTATCAGCCGCGACACGAATAGCAACTTCTCTTCGCACACTTACCTCAGCGGAAGCCTCAACCTCCACTTCCGCCACATTCTCTGCTGATACTGTCGCACCCGCTGTAACAACCGCACCGTAATATTGATATACGCTAGCCTCAAGAGCTAAGCCATCACCATTCACTTTAAGTGATAGGTTAGCTTTGTTTTCAGCTTCGTAATAAGCCTCGACATTAGCACTCCCTGAAATAGTCATCCCATCTAGCTGAGTTAATTCACTTTCAGTAAAGGCATGATCAGAAGCCGTGACTTGGATGCCCATTGAATGCGACCCATTAGCGTAATTTTCTCGCTTATGTTTAACGTCACCTTCTTGATGGAGAGAGTTTGGAATGTAAACAGTTGACGTATCCATGTAGATGATAGCTTTACCGCCTACTACGTTTAAGCGGTCTGTTAATATTCCGTAAGCGTTATTCCCCAAAGCGATACTGTTATTGATTACTGCACCATATGGTACGTTATGAATAATGAGCATGGTGTTAGAGGTATCAACAGGTACTTCCATAGCAACAGAGTAATCACTTGCATAAGAAACTGCACCGTCATCAAATACCAGTAACGGAACACTATGCATATCAACAGTAAAGTATTTTTCATTATTGATGTTCTTGATTTTCCATGCATTACCTGCACGCGTCACAACAACCTCATTACGGTCAGAAGGTATGCGTGCAACAACCTTTTTTTGAGAAGAAGAAAAAAAGGATACATCAGCAATAAATAAGGACTTATTAAAAGTGGGCATACCTAAGGCCGACATTTGAACTTCAATATCAAAAGACCCATCAATAGCATTAATATCTAGGTAGTAGGTATTTTCTGGATTGTCAATACTATAAGTACCATCACCGTTTTCAGGGACTATGGATCTGTCTGAATTTAAAAGTACGGCATGCTCAGGAATGCCGCTTAGGGTTAAAGTAGTTCTCGTTTCAATATTAGGGTTCACGGCAAAATAAAGCGGTACCTCAGTTGTAGTACGATTAGGTCCGTCCTCTTCTTTCATAGTGAACTTAATACGACTTAAAATTTTATCTTCATTTACTTTAACAGAAGCACCGCCACCATCCGCCGCGTTCCAGAAACTATTCCCATCTTGCGCTCTAAAAGTGACACTTCCATCCATAAATTCAAACATGTCAAATAACGCACAGGAATCCACTGAAGCGATTGTTTTTCTATTCGCTCTCAGGTGTGGCTTATCTAAATCCTTTCCGCAGCCACTAATATATTGGCCATTATTGGCTTTTAGTGAATACTTTTGAATAGTCCCCCAAAAACTAGGTGAACTAAATGTAGTAGGCGCAACACGCACTCTAAATTCATGCTGCTTTAGCGTAAATTTCTTAGATGAAGCTAGTTTTCTATCTGGCGCTATTACATCTGCATCAGAATTTATTTTTACGTAATGACCCTCCCTAGCTTTTAAAGAGACTAGTCTCTCTAACGAAGTAATATTGGCACTATTAAGTCGAACAGAACCTGTCACTGCCGCAAATGCTGTATCAGCCGTTAACTCGATACTTTTAGAAAAACTGCCTATATCAACTGAATTTAGCCTCATGAAAACATCATCGACTTGATCTGTCGTTAGGGTAGTGGCGATTTCACTAGTAGCCCCAACGTTGCCATAGTATTCGCTTACTACTAAATTAATATCGCCAGAAAACCCTTTGTTTACAACCACTTTCAATTCATTGTTTATATATGCATCATAATCAACTAGTTGATGAAAAGTAGGAATTCCGTCAATTCTGGTTGTTTGAGTTGGCGCTGTAGCTTGCCCTTCAATACCAACACCCGCAGGAAGATTACTAACAACCAAAGCTTGATGGTTACCGCGTTTGGTGGAAATGGAGTTATTTAAAAGTATGTAAGTATCTACACTTCCAATTTCTTCTATTTCAAGAACTGTGGCATCTGAAGCATTTCCATTAGGAGCATAATAATAAGGGTGGCCAATCGATGGACTCATGTACTGCACGTACATTCCATCCAAATTCTTTAGGCGAAAGCTATTTTCACCAGCGGATTCCTTTGTAAAGACAGAACTACTTTTAAGAACATTTTTTTCTGCCACCAAAGGGAATGATGTGTCATAAAAATTACCATCTAATAAGGCTTCATACTTGACTTCAAGGTAGTTACCATCTGGTCCGATATAAGCATATTTACCGTCTTCCAATAACTGTTCAGTCCATATTTCTTGGTATTGCCTTTGACCATTAGTAGTGGACTTGATCCTAACACTATCGCTAGATTTTGAAAAATATTGATCACTAGATTCAAGCTTTAAAGCTACTTTCTTTTCCATCAATACCATTGAATCTGTTATCAAATATGCTGCATCATCTGGAGTATTTTCTATTCTAATTTTATTAGAATAAGCTTTCGCCTCAGCATGTAATTCGGCAAACCTCTCATGGGTTACTAGTTGAACTACACCACCGCCCACACGGACTTCATATAAACCATCGCGCATGCCTAACAACTCTAATTCTATTGCTTCAGCTGGTAAAATCAATGCACAAGCTATTGCGGTAGCTAATACACGCCCTGTTATATTCATAATAATTCCTCTATAAGTGACAGTTTGCTACTGATAGGCTTACGTTGCCCGTTACATAATCTACCACCAAAGAATAAAACGATAAGGACAGCAATGTAACAATAACGACAGGCATGATTATTTTTGAATGGTTCGTTAAACTAGTATACTTATAATTTACTGGCGAGCTTTATCGCTATCTAATTTCTAAGTAGTGTTTCGAGGATCTATATTAGAAAATTCCCAAAGTACAAGCTGGGGGAACATTTATTCATGTACACCAGTGTATTATTAGCATTAATAAACATCACCATAATGAATAAAATGAAAGTCGATAATATATTCTGGTAGGATTTGCCACTTACTTAAAACGAAAAAACGTCATGTTTTCATGTAGATCTCCTGCATTTAATATACGAGAAAATCCTACTTTTGGAACCTGTTAATTTAAGGGGTGATTACCTATCCTGTTGATTGACTTTGGTAGATCCTCAACCAGAAGGAGTACATTGCATGAGTGATAACAACATATCCCAGCTACATAAACCAGAACAGACTGACTTATTACAATAAGTTTTAAAGCAAAGTGCATAACAGGTATTAGTCCAGATATTAAAAACGAAGTTTAGAAGATTTAGGGGATATTGACTTGAATTCTCCATTAAAAATTAAAATAGATTGAAAATAATTTTAAAAGGTTATCCAGCCATTTCATAAACGTATGACTGAAATTAGTAGACTAATATTAAAACAGAGCCTTGATTACACTTACAAACCTCGCTTGTAAAAAGTCAAGATGAATTCTGTATCAGATTGGTATTCTTTAAGACTCATTCCATAATAGCGATGAAAGCTTTTATTTAAACCCACAACAGAATTAAAACCTAAATCATAAGCAATGGATTTTATAGTGTGACCATTTAACACTAGAAATTTAGCGCGCTGGGCTATGCATTCATCCAATATTTTTTGAAAAGTCTCATTTTCACCCTTAAGACTTCTAGATAACTTTCTATCCGAGCATAAAAGCCGATCTGAGACGTCCACCAAGGAGGGCTTTAAGCCTTTCTCAATTTCCAACGTTATAATATTTCTTACTTGCGTAGTGACGGTAACATTAAAGTCAAGCTGGTTCTTATAGGTTTCAAATCGCTTAATATTTATATTGTAAAGATTGGCATCTGAGGTAGGAGAGTGTAAAGAAAGGACAGATTTATCAATAAATAAGCTATTTTCAGACCCGTTGAACCTGACAGGCGTTTTAGACCACTTCTGAAGTTTAATGTTTTTTTCATCCCTCACAAGATTCAAACATGTGCCATTTGGATTACCAGAACAAAATAATACGTAGTCCTGAATCTTCATTAAAGCGACTTCTAACATACACTGTTCGAACTCACAAAATATCTCGCAACCTTTAACGTGAATATAAAACCCTCCAGTATTGTCTGGAGTTTTTGTCAGCATTAGCGGTGACGCCTGCTGAAAGAACCTAAAAAATAGATTCAGACCCTTTTCAACACTAGGAGCCGACAATAAAGTATGGCCAAATCGCCCCATGAAGGTTAATGGAAACAAGCGGCGTACAATATGTGACAAGGGTTCATCCGTTTGCTGATATTGCTCCATTAAACGTAGAGATTTTAAGAATGAATCTAATGGGACTAAAGATGATTCATCATAAATACAATCAATAGGAATATCACATTGGCTCCATATAATATTCGGATCGCGCTTTAACTCTGACAAAAACTGATGGACTACATTGATAAAACGGGCTGGGGTTTTGGTGGGGTCTATACTCATTTGAACTACCTCAAAATACCTAACTCACGATTATTTTTATTATGTGAGACGACACTGGAGCACTGATTTTTAGCGACTTGAGTGCACAGCTCTCCACATAAAGTAGTTTAGGCATTGACCCTAGTCAATGCTTGCCACTCAATTACGTGAATTAACTCGAAAAGATTTCAGAAACGTCAAATTAGATCCTCGATGCTTTGAACCACCTTTTTTGGAATGATTAACAACATCCAAATCTTTACGTTGTAAGTGATCATCGTATTCAGAAAATATGAGCAAAGCTTACCGGTATGGCTGATACGATTAACCAGTTTTTTTATTAGCCATATATTTTGGCCATTGGTGTTAGCCGTATTATCACTCAATATCGCTAGAAAGTTACCTGTAAAAGTAACGGCATGGGCCCCACCTTCGCCAGTTTTTTACACGAGGAGGACGCTAAGAAATTCGCTAAAGAGTTTGGTGGCAAGGTAAAAACGCTCTCTCAATTAAGCCAGCCTTAATTGAGAGAGCGGTGCCTATTATTCATAAATATACAATTCAAGGCCGCTAACAAGCGCAGCGCATGGCCTTTGCAGGAGAAGCGGTACGATAAGCCACTATGGGAAATGCTTGCTCGTCTTGGGCTCGTTTAAAATCTAATTCTGACTCACACTTTCTAAAGCGGCTATCAAACATGATCACTTGCGATACCGCTACGCCTAACCCCTTGTATATGTACTTAGAGTCGCTCACCCACTCACTGTAACTGGTAAATCGAAATAACTCAGCCCCAATGGGGTACAGTAATTTTGACATGCGCATATTTTGGCATAGATGGATATTACTGTAGATCCACTTCTTTAAAGCATGAAATTTTGAAGGTGTCATATTCATATTTTTCTTATTATTTAGTTACTATTTATTGGGACTATTTTAGTAAGCTTCAAGTTTTAAAAACAAGCTAAAACGTTTTCAAAACGGTTTGGCTTGTTTTTAATCTTATTTGCCAGCCTAGTATTGGCGCATCCAATGAGCATTGGCCTTCCCTATATAAGGTAGAGCCTTGGCAGTGCAAAAAGTTCTAATTAGAGTAATAAGTGGCGAATATCTTTTAACAATCCAGCCAAATACGCCATGAATCGTGCCGCTTCGGCCCCATCAATGACCCTGTGATCATAGGTCAATGCCATGGGCAGCATTAATCTGGGCACAAAGCCCTTATCAGTTTGATCGTAAACTGGCTGCAAACTGGCACGGCTTAGCCCCAATATGGCCACCTCAGGGGCATTAACGATAGGGGTAAACTGCGTACCCCCAATGCCCCCAAGGCTTGAAATACTAAAACCTCCCCCTTGCAGGGCATCCATTGGCAGCTTTTTATCACGGGCTTGTTTGGCAAGAGTTGTTATTTTCTGAGCAATTTCCAATAGGTTTTTTTGATCGGCCCCTTTTATCACCGGCACCATAAGGCCCTGTGGCGTTTCTACGGCAACGCCCACATTCATGTACTTTTTAATGATTAAGTTTTTACCATCTGCATCTAAAGAGCTGTTGAATTGCGGGAATTTTTGCAGGGCATGCACCACCGCCTTCACCACAAATGCCAACATGGTCATCTTGCCTTCAATCTGAGTGGGCAATATTTCACGTCGGTAGTGCTCAAGCTCAGTGATGTCGCTTTGCTCGAAATGAGTAACCATAGGAACATGGCGCCAACTGCTGCTCATATTTCGAGCGGTGGCTTGTTTAATGCGATTTAACGGCTGACTTTGCACTTCCCCAAATTGACTAAAGTCTATGGCAGGCAAACTAAATTGTTCATGGCTGGGCGGCGCAGGCTTATTTAGATTGTCCTTCACATAAGACTTAATATCGTCTTTACATATTCGCCCTTTAGGCGCTGTTCCTTTTACCTTTTGTAATAACACCCCCATTTCCCTAGCCAAACGACGTACCGCTGGGCCAGCGTATACCCTTTCACTTTCTGAAGTATCGGTCGCTCCGTTAGACATCAAAGGGGTCGGGGCTGGGATTTGTGCAAGTTTTATAGCCGACTCAGTTGGCTTTTCCATTGCCTGCTCACTAGGGCTATTGGCTTGCCCTAATGTATCCGCTGAAATGACTTTTTCTTGCGCCAAATCAGGCACGTCAACGGTACCCATTAATGTGCCACCGGTTATTTCATCACCCTCTTTTATCAACCAGGTTTTTAATACACCAGAGAATTCTGCCGGAATATCCATAGTGGTTTTATCTGACTCTAGCACCATGAGGGTTTGATCTTTTTCAATTTCATCCCCTACCTTCACATTCACTTCAATTACCGACACCGCATCTACCGTACCAATATCAGGCACCCGTAATGACTGGCACATAATAGAATCTATGGTTACTCCCTGTGTTGAATTTTCGTCTGCCATCATAGTTTGTGCTGTCGATTCTTGAATCGCTTGTTGAGATGGGCTAGGGGCTTCAGGGATTGCTTCAGTGCTATATAACACTTGCGCTTTTGGTTCCATTAAAACACTTAACATGGGTGAGCCACTACTGACCTTGTCACCAACGTTTACCAGTAATTCTTTAATTTTTCCTGAAAAAGTGGCTGGAATGTCCATGGTGGTTTTATCTGACTCCAACACCATCATGGTTTGGTCTGTTTCCACCAGCTCGCCCACCACCACATTCACTTCAATGACTTCCACATCATCCGTGCTACCCAAGTCTGGGATAAAAATAGTTTCCACACTCATAAGCAACTCCTTAGCGCTGTACTGGGTCAAGTTGATCGGCATCAATGGCAAACATCTCAATGGCCTTTGCCACCACGGATTGTTCTATATGCCCTAGATCAGCAAGCGCTTTTAAAGCTGCCACACACACAAAATAACGATCCACTTCAAAAAAATGCCTTAACTTATTACGGGTGTCACTGCGTCCAAAGCCATCAGTACCTAATACGCGGTAACATTTTCCGGGTAAAAACTCTCGCACTTGATCGCCATAGCTTTTCATGTAATCGGTGGCGGCGATAATGGGCCCTTGAGTATTGGCCAAACAAGATTCCACATAACTGGTTTTAGCCACTTCCATGGGGTGCAACATATTCCAACGTTGAGTACTTAAACCTTGCTTACGTAATTCATTGAAGCTGGTCACACTCCAAATATCACAACTAACATTAAATTCCTTGGTTAAAATAATGGCTGCTGCCTGCACTTCTCTTAAAATGGCGCCAGAGCCCAACAGCTGAACGTGCAACATGGGGGATTTTTTTTTATCCGCTTCGTCTGATTTTTTTAATAGGTACATACCACGAATAATGTCTTTTTCAATATTGCTTGGCATGGCTGGCTGAACATAATTTTCATTCATGGCAGTAATGTAATAGAAAATATTTTCTTGATTACTAATCATACGCCTTAAGCCATCTTGAATGATCACCGCCATTTCATAACCAAATGCAGGGTCATAACACACACAGTTTGGAATGGTGCCAGCTAAAATATGGCTATGACCATCTTGATGCTGCAAACCTTCACCGTTTAACGTGGTACGTCCAGCTGTTGCGCCAATTAAAAAGCCCCGCGCTTGAGCATCACCCGCGGCCCAAGATAAATCCCCCACGCGTTGAAAACCAAACATAGAGTAAAAAGTATAAAAAGGAATAAGAGTACAATTATTGTTACTGTAAGAAGTGGCCGCCGCTAACCAAGCTGAAAAAGCCCCTGCTTCATTAATACCCTCTTCTAGCATGCGCCCTTTTTTATCCTCCCGATAAAACATCACCTGTTCCGAGTCCATAGGCGTGTATTTTTGGCCCTGTGAGGAATAAATTCCCAGCTGGCGAAACATGCCTTCCATACCAAAGGTACGGGCTTCATCTGGAATGATAGGCACCACTCGCTCGCCAATATCCTTATCCTTGGTCAATAGCGTTAATAAGCGCACAAACGCCATGGTGGTGGATATTTCGCGCTTGCCTGATCCTTTTAAAATAGAATCAAACAAAGACAAAGGTGGCACATTCAACACTTCGCCTTTGGCCCTTCGCTGCGGCAAAAAACCTCCCAGTTTTTTACGCTGCTCTAGCATGTATTTCATTTCAGGGCTGTCACTACTGGGCCGATAAAAAGGCACGGTTTCCAATTCTTTATCTGATAGGGGTATATCAAAGCGATCACGAAAGCGTTTTAAACTTTCCACATCTAATTTCTTAACGCTGTGAGTGGTATTTTGCGCTTCACCTGCGCTGCCTATGCCGTAGCCCTTAACGGTATGTGCCAGAATAACCGTGGGTTGGTTTTTATGATTGGCCGCCTCTGCATAGGCGGCATACACTTTATAGGGGTCATGACCACCACGATTTAATCGATAAATATCATCATCTGATAAATCTTCCACTAACTTTAACAACTCAGGGCTGGTGCCAAAAAAGTGTTTACGGGTGTAAGCGCCGCCTTTTACTTTGTAATTTTGAAATTCTCCATCTACCACTTCATTCATGCGCTTTTGCAATAGGCCTTGCGTATCTTTGGCTAATATAGAATCCCAATGGCGCCCCCAAATTACCTTAATAACATTCCAGCCAGCACCACGAAACTGCCCCTCTAGTTCTTGAATAATTTTTCCATTGCCCCGTACCGGGCCATCTAGACGCTGCAAATTGCAATTTACCACAAACAACAAATTATCCAGTTGCTCACGGCCCGCTAAAGAAATGGCTCCTAGGGTTTCTGGCTCGTCTGTTTCACCATCCCCTAAAAATGCCCACACTTTTCTTTGACCGCGAGTAACAAGCCCACGTTTATCTAAATAATTCATTACATGGGCTTGGTAAATGGCCTGAATTGGGCCTAGTCCCATGGAAACCGTGGGGAATTGCCAGTAGTCAGGCATGAGCCAAGGGTGCGGGTAAGAAGACAGCCCCTTGCCATCCACTTCTTGACGAAAATTATTTAACTGGTTTTCATTAAGGCGCCCTTCTAAAAAAGAGCGGGCATATATGCCAGGTGAAATGTGCCCTTGGTAATAAATTAAATCCCCTAACGGGTTGTCTTGCATGGCTTCATTGGGTGCGCGAAAAAAATAATTAAAGCCCACGTCGTACAAGGTAGCACTGGAAGAAAAACTGGAAATATGTCCGCCTAAATCCCCTTCTTTTGCATTGGCACGCATCACCATGGCTAACGCGTTCCAGCGAATTAAAGAGCGAATTCTGCGCTCCATAAATAAGTTCCCGGGCATGCGGCGCTCTTTATTAGCCGGAATACTGTTTCGAAATGCTGTCACATAGGCATAAGGTAAAGGAGCCGAGTTATGACTGGCACGAGCTGCCAGTTGTTCAATAAGTTGCGCTGCTCGCTCTCCCCCTTGTTCTTTAATAATATAGTCAATGGCTTCTAGCCATTCTTGGTCTTCAAATGTTTGATCGTCTAGGGAGGCTGGTAACTTTTCTACAACATTGGCTTGTGATGATTGATCCATCATTTTTCCTGTTTATTATTTTTAGTAGGTAAAGAAGGGATGCACCGCCTTTTGTTTAAAAAAACGGTGTGGTAGATATTTGGAGGCGCTAAACCAACGGCCTCCTTAGAATAATTAGCCTAAAGAGCGCACCATATTTTCAGGCTTTAATACTTCATCTAATTGTTCATCGGTCATTAAGGATTCTGCCCGAACCAAATCAATGACATTTTGATTGGTGGCTAAAGCATGTTTAGCAATACGTGATGCATTTTCATACCCGATATAAGGGTTAATAGCAGTAATGACCCCTATGCTGTTGTTAACCATTTTTCGACAATGTTCAACATTGGCAGTAATGCCTTCAATGCAACAGGTTTCCAACATGGTCATGGCTTTGGTTAGATACTCTATGGAATCCAATACGCAATAGGTAATCAGTGGCTCCATGGCATTAAGCTGCAATTGTCCAGCTTCTGCTGCCATGGTGATGGATAAATCGTGACCGATTACCCGATAAGCCACTTGGGACACGGCTTCAGGAATCACAGGGTTAACTTTACCGGGCATAATTGAGCTACCAGGTTGGCGCTCGGGTAAATTTATTTCATTAGGGCCGGCATAAGGGCCCATGCTGAGCAAACGTAAGTCATTACAAATTTTTGAAAGTTTTATGGCTAAGCGTTTCATCATGCTGGAAAACAGCACAAATGCCCCCATGTCAGAAGACGCTTCAATTAAGTCACTTGCTTGAACAAACGGGTAACCGCTAATATTGGCTAGATGATTAGTGGCCAATTCTCCAAAGGTACTGTGCGCATTTAAGCCTGTGCCTACTGCGGTGCCTCCTAGATTGACTTCGGTTAGTAACTGAGACAATTCGCTGAGCCGATCTATGTCTTCACTTAGCGTGCTGGCGAAAGCTTTAAATTCCTGTCCCAATGTCATGGGCACCGCATCTTGTAATTGAGTACGGGCCATCTTGATCACAGATGAGAACTCTTCACTCTTTACCATAAAGGCATTTCTTAACGAGGTTAATGCATCCACCATTTTGTGATGGCTTTGTAATATGGCTAAACGCACTGCCGTTGGATAAGCATCGTTGGTAGATTGAGAACGATTTAAATCATCATTAGGGTGCATAAATTTGTACTCACCCGGGGCATGACCCAAGTGCTTTAAACACAAATTGGCAATTACCTCGTTGGCGTTCATATTGGTGGAAGTGCCTGCTCCGCCCTGAATCATTTCCACTACAAAGGCATGGTGATGCTTGCCTTCAATTATTTCATCTGTCACACATGTAATGGCGTTCAATTTTTCCTTTGATAACAACTCTAAATCCGAATTGGCAAGAGCACAGGCCTGCTTTACATAAGCCAGCGCCTGAACCAGTTCAGGGAAGTTTGAAAGGGGCTCACCCCCTAAGTCAAAATTAATGAGTGCTCGCTGAGTTTGAATGCCATACAACGCATCTTTTGGCACAAGGGCTGTGCCCAGCAAATCTTTTTCTTCACGAAATTCATTGGTATTGTTCATAAGATCTCTTCTTTTTTATTATTGGCTTAATCTCTTAAGAGCAAAACATCGGCCAACTTATCAAATACTCGAAAAGTCCTATATTTACAGGGCAAATTGGGTATATGTTTAAATACCCCCCTCTAAAAGGTTATAACTTTGGTGATAAAAAAATAACCACTAATAAATTTTAATATACCGACTTTAATTGAAAAACCGGCTTATCATCGGTAATAAGTAATAAAGAAATTAGCATTCATAAGTTAATGGTGAAAACAACGAATGTTAAGTACTTTTAGAGCGTGAACTTTCAGTTTTTAGTAGATTTTTGACAGGTGCTAAAATAAAAAAGGCAGGTGTTCATTTTTATAATCCCCCCTATAACTAGAACAAAGGTTATAGGGGTTTACACATTAACCATAAAAAAAGTAACAGGAAGATCACGTCTTATAAAACGTCATCTTCTTGAGCAGATTTTTTTAAACGCTTGCTTAGTGCTGGTTGAGAAATCCCCAATAGTCGCGCTGCCGTAGACTGGTTACCATGGGCACGCTTCATGGACTCTTTAATTAATAAAGTGGAGATTTCTTTTAGGGTAGGCAATGGCTGATCACTGATGAATATTTCCCGTTCACCATCTATAAGTGACGCATCAGGTAAAGAGCTTTCCTGTCCATCCATGGCTTGTTTAAACACCGACATAGACAAGGTACGAGACTGATGTACGCTTAATGCATCATAAGCCATGGCCCTAAGTTCGCGAATGTTACCGGGAAAAGAATAGTTACCTAACAACACGGCCAATTCCCGTGGCACATTAGGCTTAACTTTTCCTAGTTCTTTGGCAGCCGCTTCTAAAAAGAAATCTAATAATAAAGCCACATCCCCTTTGCGTTGTCTTAATGGTGGGATGTCTACGTGGTGTACTTTCAATCGGTAATAAAGATCGTTACGAAAATCACCAGCACGCTGTTTCTTATTTAAGTCCTGATGCGTGGCGGCAATAATACGCGCCTGAATGCGCTTGGGTTTATCACTGCCTATGGGGTAATACTCCCCTTCTTGTAATAAACGCAACAATTTCACTTGGGAAGCAATATTTAAATCGCCAATTTCATCTAGAAATAACGTTCCTGCCCCTGCTTGTTCAATCATGCCGGCGCGTTGGCTGTCGGCACCTGTGAACGCGCCACGCTTATGACCAAACAAAGTATCGGCAAATAAGTGATCGTCTAACCCTGCTACGTTCACACAGACTAATTCTCCCCCTCGCCCGCTGGAGTCATGAATAGCCTTGGCGATTAATTCCTTTCCCACTCCGCTTTCACCGGTAATTAAAATTGGCTGTTTGCTGCGTGAAACGGATAAAATATATTGGAAGATAGATCGCATGCGGGCATCGTTGGTAACGATATGAGAAAAGGCATCTTGGTCGGGGGATGTATTTTCAAGCATGTACTGACGCAGGGATTGGTTTTCAATATTCAATTCTTGAAAGCGTACCACCCGTTTAATGCCACCCATTAAGCGCTCGGGCTCATCGGTTTTAACATAATAATCATACGCGCCACTTTTAATGCATTGCACCGCACGCTCTATTTGGCCAATGCCACTGATAATAATCACGGCAATATGAGGATGGCATTCTACAATTTTTTCAAGCAAGGCCTCACCAGATAAATGGGGCATATTTAAATCCAATAACACCACTGCAAATTGACCTGTGGCCAATTCATCCATTACCAAGCGGCTGTCGGTACACTGCTTAATGTTGTCAATGCCCGCGTAGCGTTCTAATGAAAAACTTAAACTGCGCAAAAAAACTTCTTCGTCATCCACCATTAATATTTTAAATGAGGGGTATAAGGTATTAGTCATAGTTGAAGCCCTTTATCAACAGCAGGCATAGATAATGTCACTGTGGTGCCTACCCCGGGTTTTGATGTGAAATGCATTAGGCCATCATGATCGCGCACGATACCAGCTGACACCGACAAACCTAATCCGGTGCCACCTTCTTGGCGATTGGTGGTAAAAAATGGGTCTGTTAATTTTGCCATGTTTTCCTCACTAATGCCGCACCCTTGATCGGTAATTTGTAAACTCACTCGGCGCGAATATTTATCATAATGTGTGGAAATCCGAATGGTGCTTTCAGTGCCCTGACTGGCCTGAATGGCATTTAAAATTAGGTTCACAATGACTTGTTCAATGCGTTGCGCATGACCCATAATTTTAGGTAAATTCGCTTCAAAGTCATTCACAAATTCAATGGACGTTTTATTAATGGTATTAACCGTTAGCCTGCAAGCGGTTTCGCATAGCTCATTTACATCTAGGCATTCCATTGAATGCTTGTCATCACCACTTTGGCTGGAAAAATGCTTTAGGTCGGCCACGATGCCTTTAATACGTTTTGTACTGTCGTCCATATCTTGCAGTATACTGCTCAAGGTATCGCGCATTTTAGGATAAGGCATGCCCATTAATTC